>Ga0316204_10002950_pt1 | contig 36114 bp, 16 predicted proteins | sample 6monrhotite_MG_2_FD_205661 | JGI IMG/M metagenome (GOLD analysis project Ga0316204, IMG submission 205661) | Microbial mat bacterial communities from mineral coupon in-situ incubated in ocean water Damariscotta River, Maine, United States -... | ecosystem: Environmental > Aquatic > Marine >... | reverse complement strand
TGGCTACTGGGTCACGGCTATTCTGGCGCTTTGCTTCCTCACCTTAGGTGCCAATGTAATGTATGGTACGGGTGTGGAGCTCTCTGGTAATTCAACTGTCTTCTCGCATCAGGTGGTGACACTGTTTACATCAGCACTTGGCGACTGGTCTTACCTCATTATAGCCACAGCGGCCTTTAGTACCATGTTTAGTACTACCATTACGGTTGTCGATGGCTTTGGCCGGGCCATGGGAGAGACGGTAAGACTGCTCTTCTTCAAAGAGGCTGGAGTGCGTACCACTTACACCTGGATGATGGTGACGGTGGCGGTAGTGAGTTTCTTCTTTATTCTGCTGCTTTCTTCTAACCTGAAAGACCTGGTAGACCTTGCAACCATACTGTCGTTCCTCATCGCACCGGTGATTGCCTTTATTAACTATAGAGTGATTACTTCGAAACAAATTGAACCAGATTACAAGCCAGGAAAGGGGCTTTTGCTTTTGGCAAGGGCGGGTATAGCCTTCCTGATCATTTTTGCGGTATTGTTTGTACTGGTAAAGCTGGGCTATCTTTTCAATTGACGGGTTTATTCGGCCGAATTGGGTAGTTTTCTGGGAACACCTGGCAGTTAGCTAAAAATCTCTCAAAAAATCTCAAAAAAGGTTTTGCAAAGAGTGCATCAACTGCTAATATTGCACTCCGTTTTGCAGCATCCGGTTGTCAAACGATAAAAAATAAACATCATTCCTCCTTAGCTCAGTTGGTTAGAGCATCTGACTGTTAATCAGAGGGTCCTTGGTTCGAGTCCAAGAGGAGGAGCACAAAAGCCAGTCATTTGACTGGCTTTTTTTATGCCTACCTGGTCAGGAATTTAACAAAAGCATAGGTTAAGAAAAAAACTTAAGGCTTCACCCGACCAACCCATTCTCGAGAACGTAGCCTGAAGGGTATATTTGCTTCACATGGCAAAACCTGTTTACATTCATGCCCATGAAAAGGGCCGTCTCCTTATTTTTTTTACTGTTACCAACGCTCATCAGTGCCCAGAACTTTGAGCTAAGCACCCTGAATCTCACCACGCTTGACGGCCTTGCCGGAAACAATGTTTACTGCAGCATGCAAGACAATCAAGGTTATATGTGGTTTGGCACAGACACAGGTGTGAGTCGTTATAATGGACGCACTTTCGAGAATTTTTATACCCATGATGGCTTAGCCGATAATGAAATACTGAGAATAGACAAAGACAGTAAAGGCCGAATTTGGTTTTCTGCCTTAAACGGAGGACTTAGCTTTTATCACAACGGGGCCTTTTATAATGCGGATAATCATCCTCTATTGGCAAAAAACCCTCTGATTCATTACTACACTACTTTTTTTGAAGACTCAAAAGGAAGAATTTGGCTGATCAGCAGAAATGGGAAAGTGGTGTGTTTGGATTTAAATAGCAATGAAATGTCCTTCAATCATGAATTCACAGGAATGAATTTCGGAATGATTCGGGAGGTGAATAATGAAGTTCAAATATTCAATCAGAGAATTGGCCAGCTGTCAGTTGAAATGGAGAGTTTGGTAGTTAAAAAGACTCAGGAATTTACTTTTAAAGGAATGGCCAAATGGGTTTCAGAATCGAATTTTGGAGCATCTGGAGTATTAATGAATGAGGGCTTCATGCGGTATTATTTTGAGCATTACACCGGTATTCAGTTGACAAGTGAAGTGACCAAGATAGTTGGAGGTCCAGATGAAATGTGGTTTTGTACTAATGATGGTGTTTACAGGGTTTTGGCAGAAGATAACGGCCATTCGAATGATGAGTTTCTTCAGGGTATGATCATTAGCCATGTATTTAAAGATAAAGAGGGTGGGCATTGGTTTACCAGCCTTGGTAAAGGTGTATTTTATGCTCCACTTTTAAAATCACAGTCGATTTCAAAATCGGGTAGCAAAGACCTAAATATTATATCCAGATTGTATTCCAATAATGGAGAGTTTTGGTTTGGTGGAGACGGCTTAAAATTTGGCAAAATCGAATCTCAAGGATTGATTCTTGGTTCTGGTTCTAATGAAAATGGCCGGCTAATGATCAAAGATATAGTCGAGGGGAGCTCTGATGGCCGAATGCTTTTTGCGGCTGAGGACCTACTAATTGAAACTGATGGTTTGGAAATATTGAACATGGTACCCTTCAGTGCCAAGGCAATCCATGGGTGGGATAATGATCGTATGGTAGTAGGTACCAGTTATGGTTTATATGTTTTAAGTCAACAGCAGTTTAACACGGTATTAACTCTTAAGCCAAATGAAAGTACTTTCAGAAGAGACATAAAGGTTGAGTTTAAATTGGAAGGAAGGTTATGGATCACTGACATCGATGAATTTGAGGATGGTCTTATAATCGGAACTTTAAATGGCCTAAAGTTTTTAAGTCCCGACTTAGAGCTTTCAAACTTTGCAGAAAATGAGATGTCAAGTAAGAGGATAAACCGGGTCCTATCCTTTCCCGATAAATCTGGGTTTATAATAGCTACCCATGGTTCTGGGATTTATATCTACCGTTCAGGGCATTGGCGTAATATACGTAAGGAAGAAGGACTTACTTCTGATATCTGTACCAGTTTAGCGTTCGGCAATGCGGGAGAAATTTGGGTAGGTACCAACAAAGGGATCAACCAAGTACAATTGGATTCAGTTTTAGAGATCAAGCCAGTACTCAAGTCACATGGTTTGGCTAGCGAAGAGGTTTATGATGTCGTTTTAATAGGGGAAGAGCTGTATGCTGGCACCAGTAATGGCTTGTCCAGAATTAATACCATTGAATGGGCTGCATTTGATAGTAAACCCACAATTCACATTAAAGACATCCTTTCTTCGCGTGAAAAACTGGATACTGCTGTGCACCATTTAAGCTACGGTCAAAGATCAATACAATTTAGCTATGAGGGTATCGATTTGAGTAGTGAAGATCGGATGTTCTATGAATACAGATTAATAGGGATGGATAGCACCTGGACTACTACTACGAGCGAACAGCTGAGTTATGGTGCTTTAGCGGCAGGCAATTTTAGGTTAGAGCTAAGATCTGTAAGTGCGCTTGGTCAATCTAGCGATCTATTGGTTTGGCAATTCAGCATAGCCAGGCCGCTTTGGCAAAAATGGTGGTTTTGGACCGCGATGACATTGATCGTACTCTTCGTCATCATTTACATAATTCGGTTAGTAATCAGGCAAAATCAGATTAAAACAGAAAGAGAGCTATCAGTGAAGCTTCGAATTGCCGAAGCGGAGAGAAAGGCTTTACAATCTCAATTAAATCCACACTTCATTTTTAATGCGCTGAACTCTATTCAAAACATGGTTTTCAATCATCAGCCCGATCAGGCATTTGATTACCTCGATAAGTTCAGTAAGCTGATACGTAGGGTTTTGGAGTTCTCAAGTAAATCGCTGGTCAGCCTGAAGGATGAACTTGAGACTCTTTGTCTTTACATGGATCTTGAAAACATGAGGTTGAAGGATCGTTTTGACTATGAAATTGAGATAGACGAGGGAATAAATATGGAAAATTTGATTCCGAGCTTACTAATGCAGCCCCATGTTGAGAATGCCATTTGGCACGGAATCATGCCGCTGCCGTCTACTGTAAGAGGAAAGATCAAACTGGAAATCATATCAAGTCTTGAAGGTTTTGGATTTTTAATAACAGATAATGGTGTCGGAAGAAAAAAGTCATTGGGTGCAAAAGGCATGGGAATAGAATTGAGTAAAAACCTTTTAAATTCATTTGGGCCGGGTCAGGTTGAAATCCAAGACCTTTATAAAGATGCTACTCCGGTTGGTACTAAAGTCATTATTAAAGTTGACCATTATGAAAAGCACAAAGATCAGGTCGCTCATTATTGATGATGAGCCTTCTGGCAGAGAACTGCTGGAAGGCATTCTCGTCAGGCACTACCCACAAGTAGAGATAGTGGCATCAGTGGGCACACTTCAAGAGGCCATACAAGAGGTTGATGATCACAAACCAGACTTGGTTTTTCTCGATATCAAACTTGGCAATGATGATGGTTTTGATCTTCTGACTAAAACGAAATTTGATCTATATCATGTCATATTTGTAACGGCCTATAGCGAGTTTGCACTCCGAGCCCTCAAGGCCTCTGCTGTTGATTATTTATTGAAACCGATTGGTATTGCTGAAGTAGGCGCATCAATTGATCGCTTCCGTGAAGCAACAGAAAAAGTTGGCGTTAGGCAACTGGCTATGATCAAAGAATACGTAAGAAAAGAACAGCTAAAACCCAGAGAAAAACTCAGTGTTTCCACTCTGGATGGATATGAGTTTATTTCGGCAGATGATGTACTATACCTCAAGGCCGACAGGAATTATACGGAAATACATCTGAAGAATGTCAAACATAAGGTGATTACTAAGGCCATTGGAGTGCTTGAAAAAGAATTGCCCCTATATCCGTTTTTCAGAATTCACAAATCATATATCATTAATCTGAATGAAGTCACCCAATATGTGCCAGGCAATGGCGGATATGTAAGAATGACAGACCAAAAAAGGCTAGAGGTGAGTAGGAGGAAAAAAAAGCAGTTACTCCAGGTAATGGGAATTGATCAATAGACCAAACTTAACTTTACTGGCAAAAGTATTTCTGCACTACCAGTTGCCGAAGGTATATTGAAAGTTGACATTAATCCATAATATGAGCACTTAGAACATCAAAGTTTCAAGTTCACCAAATTCCTGTTTGTTTTAATCTGACCCCTAATAGGAAAGATTGAATTATGAACAATGTAAGGAGGCCACTTTTACTAGTTCTCGGTTTTTTGCTGCACATCAATTTAGCTACACTTTCACCTTCAAAAGAAGCACCTCATGCTTTTCAGAGCCAGCTGATCTGGCTGGATGGTAGCCTTGACAAGATGTATACAGCTAACATTAACGCTGCTACCGGAGCACTGGATGCTGCAGCAGAGCTTTTGGATTTGACCACGTTGCATGCTTCAGCATCGCCCAATGCACTCTCTATAGATGAAACAAATGGCAAAATTTACTGGACTGACAGAGGCACGACTGACGGAGTCTACAGAAGCGATTTGGATGGCACCAATGCAGAACTTTATGAAGCCGTAACCGACCCCAGGGGAATTTATGTGGATGACATCAATGGACATATCTACTACACTGATGATACGAATAATGCGATTAAGCGGATGGATATTGTGGGTTCGGCTGCCTCCGCAAAGAATGTAGTGTCAATTACTGGCTTAACAAATATTGATCAAATTAGAAGCGTTGCTTTTGACAAGGATAACAGCAAGTTATTCTGGACAGATAACAATGGCAATGGTGGTTCTGATACACATCTTTCCTCGGCCACACTTACCGCTGGGTCAACCGTAGCATCAAGCCAATCTTCCTTGATAGATTTTGGAAGCTCTGCTAGCAATGGTCTGTATTATGATGAAGTGAATGATCGAATCTTTGCAGCCACTTCAGGAAACACATTTCAATATTACGACATAAGCGGAGGTACCACCCATAGCATTACCTCACCAGTAGGAGGAGCTAATACATCAGGCATTGCTACAGATGCCACCAATGGGTACATCTATGTTTCCAGAAATAGCGAAGATCAAATTGGCGTGGGTGATTATCCTACTGGAGGCAATTCAAGTATTGTATTGAGTGCTGCCGACTCTGATCCTGGTACCGCTTTTCCAATTGCCTTTACTGTATATTCCGGGCCAGTTTCATCTGCCCCTACTACAGTGACAGTAGCAGCCACTGCTTTTCTGGAAGGAGCCTATAATGGCAGCAGCCTCAATACCACCATCAATGGCAGCATTCCCTCTGCACAACCCTATAGCGGTGCCACCTACAACAGTCATGCAGGTACGGAAAGCGCAACAGCTCCGGCTTCAGCAGTAGACTGGGTATTAGTTGAGCTTCGTGAAGCAGGCTCAGCAGCCGCTGCTTTGAATAGCACCAAAGTAGGTTCAGCGGCTGGTTTTCTCATGAGTGATGGCAGCATCAAGGCCACCGATGGTACCAGTAATTTGACGGTCAGTCTTTCTGGAAATACGGGGTCTGATTTTTATGTAGTGATTTACCATCGCAACCACCTGCCCATCATGTCGGCTGCGGCTGTTACGGAAAGCAGCGGCACCTACACCATCGATTTTACGAGCAGCTCGGCCAATACCCATCAAACTACCACAGCCCTGGCTAGTTTGAGCGGGAGCAAGTTTGGCATGCCGGCCGGAGATATAGACCAGGATGGGGACATTGACGCAACCGACCTAAGCACCTGGCGAACCAACAACGGCATCTCCTTTAGCTATGGTAGCAATGGCGCGGCCGACTTCAATCTGGATGGGGTGATTAACGCAGTCGATCGAAACGATTTCCATCAGAAGAATACCAGTAAAACGCGTCAGGTACCAAGCACTTAATTGAAAGACCATGACTGTTTTAGAAAAACGTTTAATGGATCATTTGCTGCTAGAGTTGCAGACTACAAATTCAGCTTTTCAGCAGCGGCTAAAAATGAGGTACCCAAGCTTGACGGTCTACGACATCAGGCTCTGCACCTACCTCAAAGCCAACCTTGCTACTAAGGAGATTGCCACCTTGCTCAACATCACTCCCGATTCTGTGAAGAAGGCCAAACATAGGCTTAGGAAGAAGATTCAATTAACACCTCAACAGCCATTTACTGCAAAATTCAACTAATATTTAAATACTCAGTAGCAATAAGAATAGTAGCTTAGAAATTGTCCAATTGACTGTTATCAATGTGGGTGTTACTTTGTGTACATGCGATTTATTTGTACACTCTGGCTTTCATTTTTTATTGGGTCACTTGCTGCTCAAGACTCCAAATTGGAAAGCCTTAAGGAGCAATACTTAGAGGCCGAAGGAAGGGATAAGCTGGAGGCATTGAATGAATACATTGCATCTTATGTAAGGGTAGACCGGCTTGGAGCAGACTCGCTCATCAATGATTTTTTCGATTCAAATCAACCAGATCAGACTGAAATACTGTGGAGCCGATTGTACTTCAGAATGGCCGATGTGAAGTACTTCACAAGAGACTATCAGAATGCACAGGCCTACCTCGATTCTGCAATTCTCAATTATCAGACTTCCTCACCAGGAACAAATGAAGACTTTGCCAGTGCTTATAATTTGAAAGGCATCCTTTTTCAGCGGTATAAGACTTATGACAGTGCTAATGCCAATTTCTCCAAGGCTATTGCCTACGCCCAGAAAGCCGACTCAGAAGTGGTTTTGGCAAAGGTTTACAACAGCCTGGGTACTAACCATTGGTACCAGCGTGATTACGCTTCTGCCCTAAAAGCTTACAACCAATCACTGGAAATTAGAAAGACCTTTTCCGACACCTCCGATTTAGCACATAACTACAGAAATATTGGGCTAACCTATAAGTCGATTGGAGACTACCCAATGGCCCTTCAGTATTACGAAAAAGCTTTGCCCTTTTTTAATGGGAATGAGAATCAATCAGAATTTGGTCGGTTGTTGAACAGCATTGGCCTACTCTATAAAGAGTTGGCAGATTTTGATCAATCAATAGCGTTTTACAATCGGTCTATGGCCATTAGAAAAGTGTTGGGCGATACAGTTGGCATGACAGCTTCATTAGATAATTTGGGCGCAGCACTTATCGAAAAAGGTGATTTTGGGGCCGCACTCGAAAATCTGCTTCGATCTGAACAACTGAAAGAGGGCATAGAAGGCGACATCAGAATTTACAATACGCTCGCGAACATTGGTATATGTTATGATAAACTAGAGCAGCACCGACAGGCTAAAACTTACTTCGACAGGGCCATTGCTGAAGCGGGCAAAGTAGATGAAAAAAGGATTGTGGCTTTGGCTTATAACAATCTCAATCTGCTTTATCGTGACGAGGGAAAATACCGCCTGGCGCTCGACTTTGGGCTGAAAAGCCTGAGTATATCTAGCGATATAAATACACCAGAAGCCCTGGCGGTGGCAAATCATTATTTAGCAGATACCTATAAGGCACTTGGCCAATTTGGTAAGGCCCTTGAACACTGGGAAATATACTCTGATTACCAGTTTCAGCTATACGATCAAAAGGCAGCCACTGAACGCAGTCGCATGTTGGTCAAATACGATTTCGATCAGCAACAACAAGAGCTTCTTCAAAGAGAAAAAACGCTTGAGAGCCTTGAGAGAGAAAGCGCACTTTCAAAATCCAGAGAGGCAGCACTTCTGGTGGTAGTTTTGGCGCTGCTAATCGTGATTTCACTGCTCATCTTCATATTTCGTTCACGACTCAAAAAAGGAAATCTGGAGCAACAACTGATCAAGAGTGAGGCGCTACTGGCCGAATTGAACAAAGAAAACCTGGATCAGAAGTTACACTTGAAAGAGGTAGAATTGACGGCATATGCTGAGCAATTAAGCCAGAAAAACGAGCTGATTGCGAGTTTTGAAAAACAGCTGTCCACAGACGAAAACGCTAGCCTGATCAGCCTTGCCACACAGGTAGAGGGGCGCTCAACCACCAGTATTTCATGGGAAGAATTCAGGTTAAAATTTGATCAGGTACATGGGCATTTTGTGCCAGGTCTCAACAATTTGCATCAGGATTTGACAAACAATGAACTCGATATTTCGATCCTGCTTCGAATCAACCTGACCAATAAAGACATTGCCTGTATTCTGGGCGCCAGCTATGAGAGCGTAAAGAAGTCGGTACAGCGACTCTATAAAAAACTAAGCCTGTCAAATGCCGATGATTTAAGGGGCTATCTGCTCCAAATTTGACCATTGTCTCCTTTTCTCCCGACATGCCCCCCGATTTCCCCTAGAGCAGCATAGGATTATTCCCAGCTTGAGTCAATAATTCTCAGGCCATGCTACGCAAAAACCTTACACTTCTACTCACGGCAATCACGCTTTTATCTGGCACTGGTAAAGACCTGGTAGATGACCCGCTGTTTCATACTACCCTCGATACAGGCGACTTGTTTTTCACCTCCGTCAATTCCGATGGTGACGACAATTTTAGTTTTGTGCTCCTGGTAGACATTTCAGGGACAACCACCGTTTACTTTACCGATAACGGTTGGAACCCGAGTGCCGATAGCTTCTTGAATACTTCTGAAGGTACACTCACCTGGACCTTCACCGGAAATCTGAGTGCGGGCACTGAAGTTTCTATTACGGAATCTAATAATTCAACAAACATTGCAGCGAGTAGTGGCAGTATATCACGTTCCGGTAGTTTTTCCCTTTCAGGTACTGGTGATGTGCTGTTTGCCTATGTAGGCAGTTCAGGATCGCCTTCAAAATTCATTGCAGGTTTCAATACCCGTGGCAATGGATGGCCCGCCAATCCTACGGTGTCTTCAGTAGAGTCTGGTTTGCCGGCTGATCTGGAAGACGGTAAAAATGCCATTGGCGTTACCTCCCATGCTGACGACTGGGTATATGATTGTTCAGTGTCTACAGCCGACAAGGCAACCTTGCTGGCAGCCTTGGCGAACATCGATAAATGGACAGGAGGAGAATCAGTAAATGCTGCTCCAAACTGTGGTGTTACGATAGGTTCAGCCGCTCCCACTTCGGCCACCGTAGCCGCCACGGCTTTCCTGGAGGGTGCTTATAATGGCAGTAGCCTCAATACCACCATCAATGGCAGCATTCCCTCAACCCAACCTTACAGCGGGGCTACTTATAACAATCATGCAGGTACTGAAAGCGCTTCGGCTCCGGCTGGTGCGGTAGACTGGGTGCTGGTAGAATTGCGCGAAGCGGGTTCGGCTGCAGCAGCACTTAACAGCACAAAAGTCGGTTCGGTAGCTGGTTTCCTGATGAGCGATGGCAGCATCAAAGCCACAGACGGCACGAGTAATCTGACCGTATCCCTTTCAGGCAATACCGGCTCAGATTTCTTTGTAGTAGTCTATCATCGTAATCACCTGCCCATTATGTCGGCTGCGGCTGTATCGGAAAGCAGTGGTGCTTATACCATCGATTTCACCAGCAGTTCGGCCAACACCTACCAAAACACCACAGCCCTTGCCAGCCTCAGCGGCAGCAAGTTTGGCATGCCAGCCGGTGACCTGGACCAGGATGGAGACATAGACGCCACGGATTTAAGCACCTGGCGTAGCAACAACGGTACTGCCTTCAGCTACGGTAGCAATGGCGCAGCTGACTTCAATTTAGACGGAGTAATCAATGCAGTAGACCGCAACGAATTCCACCAGAAGAATACCAGTAAAACCAGACGGGTACCGAGCAGCTAAAACTGAAAATTCAATGAGTCAAATTTCAAATAACAAGCTCCAATGAAGCAAATCCCAAATTCCAATAAACAAGCACCAAATCCCAAATATTCAACTATTAGCTAGTGGGCTGTTCCCTTTAGGGATAAGGGGTGCGGGCGGCCTCAGAAAAACCAAAAATGGAAGCTCTACTGTCTCCAGTCTTCTGACTTCCGTCTCTCATTAACCATTAACCAAAAGATGAAATCACAAAGTCATATTCCAAATATCAAGCACCAAATTCCAAAAATTCAGCTGTTAGCTAGTGGGCTGGTCCCTTTAGGGATAAAGGGTGTGGGCGGCTTCAGAAAAGCCAAAACTCAAATGATGCAAATTCCAAACTCCAAAAAGCAAGCACTGATGTCAAATCACATTCCTCCGACTTCTGTCTCCAGTCTTCTGACTTCCGTCTCTCATTAACCATTAACCCAATTCCCTAACCCCCGTGACCATACTTGAGAGAAAATTGATGGACCATTTGCTAATGGAACTGGAAACAGCCAACCAACAGTTTCGGCTACGGTTAAAGTCAAGGCACCCTTCGCTGACCAATTACGACCTACGCCTCTGCACCTATCTGAAATCCAACCTGTCTACCAAGGAGATTGCCACGCTGCTCAACATTACGCCAGATTCTGTGAAAAAGGCCAAACACCGCCTAAGAAAGAAGCTCAACTTAACACCCATTACCACATGGTCTGAAGCAATGATAGGTGTGTGAGTAAATTTTTATATTGGAGTATATGATACTTACTCCAATAAGGAAGCACTTTTATACCTCACTGATTTTTGTACTATTTATAGCTTCCTTAAATGCTCAGAATCCACTGGACAGTTTAAGAACAGAATTAACCAATGCTTCGGGTACAGGCCGCATCGATATCCAACTTTTGATGGCCAGGCAACTGCTTTATGTGTCCCATAATGAGGCAAGCGAACTACTGGATGAAATAAGGGAGAATAGCCTTAACCTCGACTATGATGAAGGACTTTGCATGTCGATGGTGGTGAGAGCAACCTTGTTCATGTTTCAGTCCAAATATGATGAGGCCAAAAAACAATACAATGAGGCCATTGCCCTGGCAGAAGAGTTAGATTACCAACAAGCCCTGGCCTATGGGAAATTGGGGTTGGGAGGCCTCTACATCAATAAAGGTGAATACGCCCTGGCTTATGAAAATCATATAGAAGGGTTGAAGTCTGCCAAGGTATTAAACAATGCCGACCTGGAGCTTACTTACCTGATGAACATTGGCGTGATTAAGCAATTGCTTGAAGAGTACGATGAGGCGGAAAACTACTTGACCCAAGCCAGGGAAATTGGAGAAGCAAACGAATTGAACCATCGACTTGGTCAGGTATTTGGCAACCTTGGAATCATAGAGTTAAAGCGCAAGAATTATGGTTTGGCCATTGATTATCAAACCAAGGCAGTAGGCTATTTCAAAGAGTTGAATGCGATCACTCAATCGGCCATTAGCTATCAGAATATTGGTTATTGTCATGCAAAACTTCAGAACTATGCAGAGGCTGATAAGGCCTATGACCAGTCCATAGAATACAGGCTGGCCAGTGGTGACAGCCTGGGTTATGCACGCGGATTGCGCTACAAGGGCGAATTATACCTGGAAACAGACCAACTGAGCCGGTCTGACAAATTGCTGGCGCAGGCCCTGGTAATAGCCGAAAGGTATAAGAATGATGTACTCCTGAGTGAGATTTACGAGTTGCAATCAAAGGCCTTTGAATTAGCAAGAAACTTTAACGCTGCCCTAGTTGCCCATAGAAAATTTATGACCATTAAAGATTCGCTCACAATTAGGTCGAACCGAAGTAAAATATCTGAACTGACTACAGAATTTGAGTTGGATAAACTGGCGGCTGAAAACGATTTGAAAGCCAGCGAAAACCTGGTCAAGGAGTTAAAAATAAGACAAAAGAACATACAATTGATAGGGTCTCTCATCCTATTAGTTATGGTGGTGATCTGGACAGTCTGGAAGAGGAAGCAACTTAAAAACAAGCTGGTGCTTTCTGAAAAAGACAATCAGATTGCACGACAACAGGTAGCGCTCAGAAGCAAACAGTTTGAAGAAGAAAAGGCCAGCCTGCTTAGCTACGCAGATCAGCTGCTGTCAAAAAACCACGACCTGGAAACTAAGAAGCAAGAGTTGGAAGCCAGACTCGTTGAGAACTCAGACGGGCAATCGGAAATCGAGGGTTTGGTCATTAAGCTTAGAGATACCATCAATGACGAAAATGACTGGACTGCGTTCAGGGTATATTTCGATATGGTATTCCCCGACTTCTTTGAGGCATTAAAGCGTTACAAGGCCTTGGATTTTACTATGTATGAACAGCGGCTTTTGGCACTGATCAAGATTGGTCTCACGAATAAAGAGATTGCCAGAATTTTAATTATTTCAAGAAACAGCGTGGTGCGCGCAAAGTATCGGTTGAGGCAAAAGTTTGAATTCGATGAGACCAAGGCTTTTGAAGAGTTTGTGGTCAACCTCTGATTATTCCTACATGTCTGCTCATTGTCTGCGCTCATGTCTGTTCGTTATCCTGAGGCTTTTAGGGCGCTAAATTCAATGATTGCTGATCATTGTTGAGAACTGGATTTCAATACAATGAAAAGCAAACGCTTAAAACTGCCAGGCTCTCACGAGGCCTGGAATAGAGTATATAATTTCAGATCATATATTTTAATATCTCTTTCTGCTATTTTTTTGACCAGTGCAGACTTTAAAAGAGATGAGCATGCCTTTACCACCTTGTTGACGGTAACCTTCGATTCAGACGAAGAAGGCAATGAGTATGCTACCAATACCTTTAGCGCCTCCAATGATGTATGGGCGAGAAGCACAGGGGCCAACGGACCCAATAACAATACTGCTGTTAGCTATACCAATTTACAGGGTGCTGGCTGGTGGAATGGAGAAGACATAGATGACAGTGATAATGCCTTGGGTGCTGGCGAAGACGGTTACATTATTCTTAAAACCATCAACGTGTCTGCCTATCAGGGAGGCACCATTCAGGTAAAAGCCTATTTGGGAGCAAATACAAGTACCAAACATCGATTTGAAGTAGATGACTATGTGCTTTTGCGTTATGCCTTTGATGGCAACATGGCTACCGGGGCTAATTCAGATGGCGGCTTACCAACAAGTGGCAACGTAAACACAGGTACATACACCACCTTTGGTGCTTTTTATGGCACTGGTAATAATGTGGTCACAACTACCTCATCTGCCTTGATCAATGATGCTGATTTGGATGGCGATGGTGATTTTGCGGGTACTGCAGGCATACCGGCAACTGACACGGTAACGGCAGACAGCCTGAAAAATGCGCTGGCAGAATGGACTTTCTCATTTGACGTTGGTGCCACCGATACAAGGGTATCTATTTTAATACAGGCAGCTACCAATGGGGGATCTGAAGAGGTAGCCATAGACGACATTGTGGTCTCAGCTGAGGCCGGGGTTACCACCTTTACCTCTCTCTTTTCAGAAACCTTCGAATCAGATGGGAATGGCAGTAGCTACAGGTCCAATACCTTCAGCAGTGCTACGACCAGTAGTGCAGCAACAGACGATTTCTGGGGGCGGTGGGACATGGCCACAAATCCAGCAGGACCTAATGCCAAAGCAAGTACCAGTGGCAGGAATTTTTTTCAGGCTTATTCAGGCCAACAAGGTGACTATGCTTTTGGAGCAGAAGATGTAGATGACGATGGGAATCCACTCGGCACAGGAAAACCAGGCTATCTCGTATTTGAGACCTTGAATGTTTCGGCCTATCAGAGTGGTAATGCAAAAATAGAACTACTGCTGGGAGCATCTACTGAAGGAAACAGTAGGTATGAAGTAAGTGATTATTTGAGGATAGAATATGCTTTCGACTCAGATATAGCTACCGGAGCCACTTCAGTAGGCAGTGTGCCCACTCAGGCGAATCTTGAAACAGGAACTTACAGCATTGCTGGTGCTTTTTATGGAGGAGTTGGAGGGACTAACACTGATATCTTTGAAGACACTGATTTAAATGGGGCAGGGAATTCAGGTGCTACAACACTTACTACCACTTTGTCAGACCAGGATTTTACTTTTTCTATTCCTGCGAGCGCCACTACCATGTCAGTAAGAGTTACTGTATTGGGCGGGTCGGCAGAGGAGTTTGTGATTGACAACATTAGAATTTCAGCAGAAGCGGGTGTTTCTGCTCCCACTTCAGCCACGGTAGCTGCTTCAGTATTTCTGGAAGGCGCCTACAATGGCAGCAGCCTCAATACCACCATCAATGGCAGCATTCCATCGGCCCAACCCTACAGTGGTAGCGCATACAACAGCCATGCAGGTACTGAAAGCGCTTCGGCTCCGGCTGGTGCGGTAGACTGGGTGCTGGTAGAAGTAAGAGAAGCAGGCTCAGCAGCTGCTGCTCTAAATAGTACCAAAGTGGGCTCAGCTGCAGGCTTTTTGATGAGCGATGGCAGCATAAAAGCCACCAATGGCACCAGCAACCTGACGGTTTCACTTTCCGGCAATTCCGGGGCTGATTTTTATGTAGTGATATATCATCGCAATCACCTGCCTATTATGTCGGCCAGTGCCATTTCAGAGAGCAGCGGCACTTACACCATAGACTTTACCAGCAGTGCTGCCAATACCTATCAAACCACCGCTGCCCTGGCCAGTTTGTCGGGAGGTAAGTTTGGTATGCCAGCCGGAGACATAGACCAGGATGGCGATATAGATGCCACCGACCTGGGCACCTGGCGAAGCAACAACGGCATCGCCTTCAGCTATGGCAGCAATGGCGCAGCCGACTTCAACCTGGATGGGAAAATTAATGCAGTAGATCGCAACGATTTCCATCAGAAGAATACGAGTAAAACGAGGCAAGTTCCGAGCAGCTAAAGCTGAAAATTCAATGAATCAAATTCCAAAAAACAAGCACCAAATCCCAAAAATTCAGCTGTTAGCTAGTGGGCTGGTCCCTTTAGGGATAAAGGGCGCGGGCGGCCTCAAAAAACCAAAAAAGGAAGCTCTTCTGTCTCCGGCCTTCTGACTTCCGTCTCTCATTAACCATTAACCAAAAGATGAAATCACAAAGTCAAATTCCAAATGACAAGCACCAAATTCCAAAAATTCAGCTGTTAGCTAGTGGGCTGGTCCCTTTAGGGATAAAGGGCGCGGGCGGCCTCAGAAAAACCAAAAAAGGAAGCTCTTCTGTCTCCGGCCTTCTGACTTCCGTCTCTCATTAACCATTAACCAAAAGATGAAATCACAAAGTCAAATTCCAAATGACAAGCACCAAATTCCAAAAATTCAGCTGTTAGCTAGTGGGCTGGTCCCTTTAGGGATAAAGGGTGCGGGCGGCCTCAGAAAAGCCAAAAAAGGAAGCTCTTCTGTCTCCGGCCATCTGACTTCCGTCTCTCATTAACCAAAAGATGAAATCACAAAGTCAAATTCCAAATGACAAGCACCAAATCCCAAAAATTCAGCTGTTAGCTAGTGGGCTGGTCCCTTTAGGGATAAAGGGTGCGGGCGGCCTCAGAAAAACCAAAAAAGGAAGCTCTTCTGTCTCCGGTCTTCTGACTTCCGTCTCTCATTAACCATTAACCCAATTCACCAACGCCCGTGACAGTACTTGAGCGCAAACTGATGGACCATTTGCTAATGGAACTGGAAACAGCCAACCAACAGTTTCGGCTACGGTTAAAGTCAAGGCACCCTTCGCTGACCAATTACGACCTGCGCCTCTGCACCTACCTCAAATCCAACCTTTCTACAAAGGAAATAGCCACCCTGCTCAACATCACACCAGACTCTGTCAAAAAGGCCAAACACAGGCTGAGGAAGAAGCTCAACTCCCGACCCGACCAGCCCATTCTGGACAACGTGGCTTAAACGCTCCATTTGCTTCACAAGGCAAATACTCTTTTATTGAGCCCCATGAAATGGGCTGCCATCTTTTTTCTTCTGCTTTTTCCGGCCCTCATCCACGCTCAGGATTTTGAACTTACTTCCGTCAATTTAAATGTACAAGATGGCCTTGCCGGTAACAATGTTTACTGTGCGTTGCAAGATAGTAACGGCTATCTCTGGTTTGGCACCGAAACAGGTGTGAGTCGATACAATGGCCGTGAATTCGAAAACTTCTACATGGGAGATGGCCTGGCTGACAATGAGATTTTCAGAATAGATGAAGATAGCCAGGGTCGTATCTGGTTCTCAGCTTTCAACACCAAACTCAGCTATTACAAAGACGGGCAGTTTTACAACCAAACCAATAGTGATCTACCGGATGTCAGGCTTGACTCCTACTATGTCAATTTTTTTGAAGATAGCAGTGGCACCATATGGATCAATACCCAAAGTCATGTTTTGGGCATAGACACAGCGGGCTCATTCAAGCATCATAGATTGAAAACTCATTCTGGCTTCAGGTCTGTAATAGGATTTTCAGAAGCGGATGGTGCTGTGTGGGGGCTTACTACCAACGGAGATTTTAAAGTAAAGCTAAGCGAGGAAGGTAAATATACGGCAGAGTTGAGAATGATTTCAACTGACTCATGGCAGGAAGCCTATGCCGAATTTGTACTTAATAAGAAGGTGTTTTTGACCCAAATGAATTATAGGGGATCTAAAAAGTATTTAGCAGCAAAGTATGGATTGGAAGAAGCGTTTACAAAAGTGACCAAACTACATGCCACTAACGATCAGGAGTTTTGGGTATGTACTTACAATGGCGTTTATAAAATCTCTGGTGCAGATGAACGAATCGAGCATTTTTTCAAGAGCAAAATACTTACCCATGTGGTCAAAGACCGCGAAAATGGGCTGTGGTTTACCACTTTGGGCGAGGGCATTTTCTATGTAGCTTCTGACAATAACATGTCGGCCAGGCCATTTACTAAGTTATCAAGGGGCCCTTATGTTTCAGCTTTATTCAAGTTAGGCGAAGACATTTGGTTTGGAGGAGCCAGTGGAGTGCTTGGGGTTTTGTCTGATAAGCAAATTCGAATTTCAGATGAAATCAAGAGTAACATCAACAGAACTATGATAAAAGGCTTTGAGAAAGGCACGATAGAAGATGAAATATTTGTAGCAGGAGAAGATCGGTTGATTTGGATTAAAGGGCCGGAATCTAAAAAGGTCCTTCAAACCTCTGTAAAGGTGATCAAAAAGATTAGTCAAGGCCGCTATGTTTTAGGGCTGGGAACCGGCATGATTGTATGCTCTTATGATGACTTAAAACAAATCATTTTAGCAGACCGGGCAGCACGAAACATATTTTTTTACTTTGAAAAAGTCATTGGTAAGAGAGAAAATATGTTCACCGACACTGGCTTTACCATAGATGTTGAGCCCTTTCGAAATGGGTTTTTATATGCTACCTCCCTGGGCGTAGGTTTCATAAACGAGGACCTTGAAAAAGAAACCATTTCAGAACATCCTGTTTTTGACCAAAGGGTGAATGACATTCTGGTGCTTAATGACACCACCATTGCCCTGGCCACTCATGGCTTTGGGGTTTATGTGTTTTCAGGGCAAGAAGAATTTCATTTGACAAAAGAAGATGGCCTTGCGTCTGATATTTGTAAAAAGGTTACTGCACAGAATGATTCAACCCTATGGGTGGCGACTAATTCAGGTGTGAGTAGGGTATCATTGAAGGATGGCAAAATTGCTAACCTTACAGAGACCGATGGCTTGCTTAGCGAAGAAGTATTTGACCTGGTAATAAGAGACCAGGAGCTTATTGCTGCCACAAGTCTTGGTATCTCCCTAATTGACCTCAACAACCTGGGAGGCGACAAAGTAAAACCATTAATTCATTTGAAAGGAGTGCTGGTAAATGGAGAGCACCTGGATTTGAACCAATATGAAATAAACCAAAATAGGGGAGGGATATCAGTTGCATTTGATGGACTTCACTATCGTAGCCTCGACAGGCTAACCTATGAATATCGGCTTTTGGGTTTGTTCGATAATTGGCGAGTGAGCAGCACCAAAGAAGTAAATTTCGGCAGTCTGCCAGCTGGCGAATACACTTTTCAAGTAAGGGCGGTTAGTGCATTTGGCGACCAAAGTACCATGACAGAACGCGCATTTATGATTGTGCTGCCCTTCTGGAAGAAATGGTGGTTTATAGCCGCTATTGCACTGGCATTTATAGGCATAGTACTATGGATTGCCATCTATGCAGTAAAGAGAAATAAGAGGAAGGCTCAGAGAGAGCTGGACTTCAAACTACGCATAGCAGATGCTGAACGAAAAGCACTTCAATCTCAACTTAACCCTCATTTCATTTTCAATTCACTCAATTCCATCCAGAGCATGGTATTGGAGAAAGAACCGGTGCAGGCCTATGAATACCTGGAGAAGTTCAGCAAACTCATACGCAGGGTACTGAGATTTTCCGATTTGTCAATCATTACTATAAGCGAAGAATTGGATACGCTTATGCTCTACATGGACCTGGAAAAAGTGAGGCTAGAAAACCGTTTTGATTATTTAATAAACATCGAAAAGCAGGTAGGCACCAATGAGGCAATTCCATCAATGATTCTCCAGCCTTATATTGAGAATGCCATTTGGCACGGGATCATGCCGTTGGAAGGAGCCCGCCAGGGAAAGATTGCTATTGATATATCAAAAAACCAGCAAGGGTTATATATTGAAATAACAGACAATGGGGTAGGGCGCGACCTGGAAGTCATCACTTCTGGCTTCGGAACCAAACTGGCCGATCAATTGACGAAGACCTTTATGGGGCCTGATGCAGGTTCGGTAGAAGTAGAAGATCTGTTTGACAACGGCCAGCCATCTGGCACTAAAGTGTGTATAAGTATATGGAGCAACGTAATGGCATGATCAAAGCACTGATTGTAGATGATGAAGCTTCAGGAAGAAAAGTGCTGGCACAGCTGCTGAGCATGAAACATCCTGAGGTGGAATTGCTAGCTGCGGCTAAGAACATAGAAGAGGCCATCAATGCGATTGACCTGCACAAGCCCAACCTGGTATTTCTCGATATTAAAATGGGGAAGTGTGAGGGCTTTGAAGTATTGGAAAAGACCATATACAAAGACTATCATGTGGTTTTTGTAACTGCACACGATGAATTTGCGCTGCGGGCCATCAAAGTTTCTGCGCTGGATTACCTGCTCAAGCCAGTGGGCATTGCTGAACTGGCCCAGGCTCTGGAGCGCTACAGAAAGCGCAGCAAAGACCAAGATCAAGCCTCACAGTTACAATTACTGGCTGAGTCTCTCAAGGCTCCTAAGAAAGAACTTCGCCAGCGCATATCGTTGCTTACCAAGGATGGATACGAATTGGTGCCTGTACAGGCCATCCATTACCTGGTGGCCGATCACAATTATACAGAGGTACATGTCGAAGATGGGCAGTCCAGATTGGTGAGTCGAAACCTGGGCCATTTTGAAGACCAGCTTCAGAAGTTTGACTTCATGCGCATTCACAAATCACACATCGTAAACCTGGACCAGGTCAGGACTTATGTACCGGGCAATGGCGGTTTTGTTATTATGCAGGATGGCCGCAGATTTGAGGTAAGCAGAAGGAAAAAAACCGACCTTTTGCAGCTTCTCAACCTGGAAACTTTCTAAAAAACCTTTGCTTCAAAATTCCTGACACTTCAGCATTTCTAGCTGTCGGTACAGCCAGTATTTTTTTTTGGCTGTCCCCCTTTGCTTTCCTTTCATAGACAGGCACTTAGCGCATGATCTTATCTATGAAAAAAGTACAATTAATATTGATTTTGTCAATCATCAGTCAGGTGGCCTATGCGCAAATTACTTTTGTTGAAACCGATCTGGACGGCACCAATTACAATGCATTGAGAAGTATAGTAGTCTCACCGGACGGTAAGTTTGTTTATGCCGGTGCAGCTTCTTCAGATGCGATTATTGTCTTTAGCCGAAACACTTCAACAGGGGCGCTTACTTTCGGAAGTTCAAACACCGCTCTTTTAGACAAGCTGAATAACGTTTATGCATTAGCTATATCCAATGATGGTAAGAGTCTTTACTCCATCTCACTGAATGACAACTTCATCCTAACCTGGGATGTAAACACCAGTACCGGGGCCATTGCAGAAAGTCAGGTATTGCAGAATGGTAGCGATGGTATAACCAACATGGATGGGCCTGTAAATGTGATCATCAGCGATGATGATAAAAACGTTTATGTCAGCTCCCAAAACAACGATGCCATTGTGGTTTTTGATCGTAATACTACTACTGGTGCCCTTACTTTTAAAGAATCATTGGCCAATGGTTCAGGAAGTGTTGCCAACCTGGACAACCCCAGAATGCTGGCACTTTCCCCCAATGGAGATAATCTCTATGTTTCAGCTCAAACCAGTGATGCCGTGGTAGTGTTTGACCGTAATACCTCTACAGGGGCATTGACTTATAGTGAGTCACACAAAGATGAAACTGGCTCCATTACCTTGCTTGATGGTGCCCATGGCATAGCGGTTAGCCCTGATGGTAAATATGTGTTTGTAGGTGGTAGAACGGATGATGGGATTACTGTTTTTACCCGCGATGCGGCTGATGGAGACCTCACTTTTGCTTTCGAATATGGTGCAGTGGCTAATAGCATTGCTGAACTGACAGACCCTATGTATATAGTAGTGCAGTCCGATTCTGACGAACTTTATGTAGCGGGAGGAGCAGCAGATGCAGCCTTAGTTTTCTCAATCAATTCAGCTTCTGGGGAACTAACGCTGGTAGAAGAAGAAAAAGATGGCGTCTCAGGAGTCACAGCCAATGCCTTGAACAATGTGCACTACACAGCCATTTCTCCTGATGGCAAAAGTGTGTATTTCGCCTCACAAGCCGGAGATGGGATCACTACTTTCTCAGTAGACAATCCACCGGCAAGTGCCCCCACTTCATCAGTAGTAGCGGCCTCTGTTTTTCTGCAAGGGGCCTACAATGGCAGCAGCCTTAACACCACCATCAATGGCAGTATTCCCAGCTCTCAACCTTACAGCGGGGCTACTTACAACAATCATGCAGGTACAGAAAGCGCTTCGGCACCGGCTGGTGCGGTAGACTGGGTACTGGTAGAGCTTAGGGAAGCGGGATCGGCAGCTACAGCATTGAACAGTACTAAAGTAGGCTCAGCAGCTGGTTTTTTAATGAGTGATGGCAGTATCAAGGCCACCGATGGTACCAGTGACCTCACGGTCAGTTTGTCGGGCAATACCGGCTCAGATTTCTTTGTAGTCATCTACCATCGCAATCACCTGCCTATTATGTCGGCTGCGGCTGTATCGGAAAGTAGTGGTACTTACACCATCGATTTCACCAGCAGTTCGGCCAACACCTACCAAACCACCACAGCCCTTGCCAGCCTCAGCGGTAGCAAATTCGGTCTGCCTGCGGGAGACATTGACCAAGACGGAGACATAGACGCGACAGACTTAAACACCTGGAGAACGAATAATGGCATCGCCTTCAGCTATGGCAGCAATGGTGCAGCCGACTTCAATTTAGACGGAGTAATCAATGCTGTGGACCGCAACGATTTTCACCAGAAGAATACGAGTAAAACGAGGCAAGTTCCGAGCAGCTAAAGCTGAAAATTCAATGAATCAAATTCCAAAAAACAAGCACCAAATCCCAAGAATTCAGCTGTTAGCTAGTGGGCTGGTCCCTTTAGTGATAAAGGCTGCGGGCGGCCTCAGAAAAGCCAAAACTCAAATGATGCAAATTCCAAAATACAAGCACTGATGTCAAATCACATTCCTCCGACTTCTGTCTCCGGTCTTCTGACCTCCGTCTCTCATTAACCATTAACCATTAACCAAAAGATGAAATCACAAAGTCAAATTCCAAACAACAAGCACCAAATCCCAAGAATTCAGCTGTTAGCTAGTGGGCTGGTCCCTTTAGTGATAAAGGCTGCGGGCGGCCTCAGAAAAACCAAAAAAGGAAGCTCTTCTGTCTCCGGTCTTCCGACTTCCGTCTCTCATTAACCATTAACCAAAAGATGAAATCACAAAGTCAAATTCCAAACAACAAGCACCAAATCCCAAAAATTCAGCGGTTAACTAGTGGGCTGGTCCCTTTAGGGATAAAGGCTGCGGGCGGCCTCAGAAAAACCAAAAATGGAAGCTCTACTGTCTCCGGTCTTCTGACTTCCGTCTCTCATTAACCATTAACCAAACCGTGAAATCACAAATGACAAAATCCAAATCCCAAGGCACTTAACTATTAGCCAACAACCGATCACCATTAACTAATCACCATTCCCCAATTAACTAATTCGCCAACTTCCGTGACAATACTTGAGCGCAAACTGATGGACCATTTACTGCTTGAATTGCAGGCATCGAACCTGGCATTTCAGCATGAGCTAAAAAGGCGCTATCCAAGTTTAACCGCCTATGATATCAGGCTTTGTACCTACCTCAAAGCCAACCTGTCTACTAAAGAGATCGCCACTTTACTCAATATCTCCCCAGACTCTGTGAAGAAAGCCAAACATCGGCTTCGTAAAAAACTCAACCTGGATCCTCTGAATTCCTGGGGGACAGCTTTTGCACTGTAAGTATTGAAACTTTATATCTTGGGGGACAGGTACTACTATGCTGACTCCGAGAACCTTATTGATTTGCATCATACTACTGTGTGGAAATGCAAAATATTCATATGCACAAAACCAGGTGGATAGCCTAAGAAATTTGGTTTCAACCCTCAAGGGCACAGAGAAAATAGACGCCCAATATCTGTTGGTCGACAGGCTGGTCAACATCAACCCAAAAGAGGCCATGACGATCAGTTGGGCTATGATTGAAGAATCTGAGGCACTTGATTACCAGGAAGGTTTGGCCATGGCGCATCACAATTTGGGGGCAGGTTACAACCTGCTTTCAAAGCTCGACTCTGCCATTTTAATTCTGGAAATGGGGCTGGCCATCTCAGAAAAATTAGATGACAAGATACATGAGGGTCGGGCTATTTTGACCTTATCAACCACTTACATCAGAGATTATCAGTTGAGCAAAGCCCAAAACGGGCTACAAAGAGGACTGTTGATTGCCAACGATCTGGGTAACAAGAACATGAAAATGGCCTGCCTGATGAACATGGCAATTGTCAACACCTACCTCAAGGAGCTTTCAAAAGCGGAGACAAATCTATTGGCAGCCCTGGAACTGGCCCTGTCGCTCAAGACCAACTTAAGAACAGGTCAGATCTACGGAAACCTCGGCAATCTCGAGTTTGACCGCTCCAACTTCTCATTGAGCAAAGACTATTTTCAAAAGGCCCTTGCCATTTTCAAACAGGAAGGTTTTCAGCAGATGGTGTCTATTGTACACACACAGCTGGGGCGTTGTCAAAGTGAGTTGGAAGAGTATGAAATCGCACTGCAAGAATATGACAAAGCACTTTCTATTAGAAGAAAATCCAACGACCAAAGAGGTTTGGCCAGTGTGCTGCGTTACAAAGCACAACTTTTGCTTGAGCTGCGCAAGTGGTCTGAAGTGGAGAAATTACTGAGCGAAGCCCAGACCCTGAATGAAGAGGCCAAAGATCCTTTTATATCCATGGATTTAGCGGAAGTCGGCTACCAGCTCTATGAGCTAAGAGGAGACTTTAGAAGCGCTTTTGAGTATCATAAGCAATACCTGGTTTACAAAGACACTATCGATTCGAGAAACGAACGAGAGGAAGTAAAAAGGCTAACGGCAGAATTTGACAATGCCCAGCTGTCGCAACAGCTTGAACAGGAGAAAAAAGAAAAGGAGATAGCAGAATTGAAGAAGTCGCAAAGAACACTGCTTATACTCTTACTCGTGCTGTTTCTTTTGGCAGTCATTGTCATCTACCTGGTGAACAGAAGTAAGCTCAGGCAAAAATTGATCAACAACGAAAGGGAAACAGCGATGCTAAATGAGAAGCTGGCCAACCAAAGTTCGAAGATCAATGCAATAGAGTCAGAGTTGTCTAGTCTGGAAGCGGAGTATTCTGAAAATGCGGAAACCAAAGAAGAACTCATTCAATACCTGAGTGGGGCAAAAGTTGAAGCCAAAGACTGGGCTTCCTTCAAACTGCTTTTCGACAAAATCTACCCTGGCGCCTTGGCCGACCTCGAAGTGTATCACCTCACACTCAACGACCAGCGACTGATTGCGCTTACCCTACTGGGCTTGTCTATTAAAGAAATTGCTTCCGTTTTGGGTATTACTCCTAAAAGTGTTTCCAAGGCAAGGACCCGATTGACTAGCAAGCTTGCCTTGGACGATACCAAAAATCTCGATCAGTTTATTTCTGGTCTAATCAAAGTACAAAACCCTTCCGAATAATAAAGACAGGGGGGCAAATGTCTACTGCATGGGGGACAGTTGTCCCCCTCGTTTTTTCATATACTTTTTTAATGAGACTTAATTGATAGCGTAACCGAAACGCTAATTCTGATTAAATGAAAAGAGTATTCATTGGCCTGGTCTTCACCATTTTTTTAACTCAATCCATTTCCGCTCAAACGACAACACTCACCTTCGATGATCAGGGCTGGGCCCATGCAACCAATGTTGGGAACCCTACTGTCGGTGGATTTGACATTTCGAGCAACGGAACAGGCCCGGTTTCAGGTCTTCAACATAGGACAAACGGCAGCTTTTGCCCGGGCTATAATGACAGTCATTTAATATTTAATGGCACCACTCCGAATACCGTAGTCATTAAAACCACTAATGGATCAGAATTTGATTTTGAGTCAATCGACATTTTGAATGATTTCCGCTGTTTGGGTGTTTTTCCTATGAACATCACGATCACGGGTTATAAAGATGGTGCAGCTGTTAGTGGGGCAACGGCAACTTCTCCTGCATCAGAATTAACTACCACAATTGATGTTTCTACTGATGCAGATTTTTCCAGTGTGGATGAAATAAGAATTAAGGGTGCTCTGACTGGGGGAGGCCTTGATAATTTTTCGTATAGCCCTGCCGCAGCTGCCGACCCAGTAGTCACCCTCATGGTAAGTGATAACAACCCCAGCGAAGGAGCTGGTTCAGTAACACTTACTGCGACAGCAGATGTGGCACCAAGTGCTGACTTGACCGTAAACCTGAGTTATTCAGGAACAGCCACTGGGGGCGGCACTGACTATACTGCTGTTTCCTCGATTGTCATTTCTTCCGGTACCACTTCCAACACCGGAACGCTCAACATCACATCAGATTCAGATGTGGAAAATGACGAAACCATCATCATAGATATTTCGAGTTTAACAGGTGTCACCGCCACCGAGGGGAGCCCAAATCAACAGACGGTTACCATAGCCAATGACGATTATGCATTTAGCCTCAAAGTCTTTCTGGAAGGGCCACTTTCCGGTTCTAGCATGAGCACCAGCCTGAATGCCTCATTGCCTACCAACCCAAGTACGATTTATGCCAGTGCGCTTTCGGAAACCTCTTCGGGCATTCCGGGCACGGCAGTAGACTGGGTAGAGGTAGAGCTACGAACCGGCACTGCAGCAGGCACCAAAGTAGGTACCAACCGGGCGGCCATTCTCAAAAGTGATGGTTCTCTGGTAGACAAAGATGGCAATGCCTTTAACATGAGCCAGGCCGATGGCACAAGCTATTTCATTGTCATCCATCACAGAAACCACCTCTCAGTGATGAGCAATGCGGTAGTGGCCCATTCCTCAGGTACCTACACTTTTGACTTCACTACCGCCCAGGCCAATAACTACAATAATGGATCGGACGGGGCCATTCAGGTAGGAAGCGTATTTGCCATGTATGCCGGAGATGCCGATGACAGCGGCACGGTAGACGGCACCGACCTGACAACCTGGAGAGCACAAAACGGAGTGGCATTTACCTATGCCTCCAATGGCAAATCAGACTTGAACATGGACGGAGTGATCAATGCGGTAGACCGCAACGGATTCCAGCAGAAAAATCTAACCATAACTACCCAGGTACCGAGCTCATAAATGAGAAATCGCAAATGACAAGCTCCAAATTCCAAAGGGTCAAATCCCAAATCCCAAGACACTCAACTATTAACTGGTCACCATTAACTAATCACTGATAACCAATTCCCCAATCACCCAATGACCAAAAAGACAAGCTCCAAATAGCAAGCACCAAATTCGAAAGGGTCAAATTCCAATACCTAAATGAAATTGATTGCCGTATCGCATTAACCATTAACCATTAACCATTAACCATTAACCATTAACCAATGGATGAAATCCCAAATAACAAGCACCAAATCCCAAAAATTCAGCTGTTAGCTAGTGGGCTGGTCCCTTTAGGGATAAAAGGTTCGGGCGGCCTCAGAAAAACCAAAAAAGGAAGCTCTTCTGTCTCCGGTCTTCTGACTTCCGTCTCTCATTAACAATTAACCATTAACCATTAACCATTAACCCAATTCCCTAAGCCCCAGTGACAATTTTAGAGCGCAAACTGATGGACCATTTACTACTTGAGCTGGATTTAGCCAATCAGGGTTTTCGTTTGCGACTCAAAAGAAGACATCCATCCCTGACCAACTATGATTTACGATTGTGTACCTATCTAAGAGCAAACCTCTCTACTAAGGAGATCGCCACACTGCTAAACATTACTCCGGATTCTGTGAAAAAAGCCAAGCACAGGCTTCGAAAAAAGATCCACCTTCAGCCTACACAACCCTTCTCATTCTAGGCTTAACCCACCCTATATCATAGGGTGTTTGCAATGGTCGGCTCATGAGAAAATGTCGACTGGGGTTCACTGTTTATCGGCATTTAACAATTTTTTATATTGCATGCTTTATGGTGTGTAAGTATGTTTACAGATTTTGTCTGTTAGTCTTTTTATGGATTGGTCCGAGCTATGAACTCCAGGCCCAACAAGCCCGTATTGACAGTGTCAGAAATCAAATCCCATTACTTGAAGGAAAAGAAAAAGTAAATGCATTAAACAGTCTTACAAGAGGTTTAATGTACTCAACACCTGATGAGGCAATGGGTTTGACAAAGCAAGCCATTGAATTGTCTGAAAAAACAGGTTTTGAAGAGGGTAAAGTCATGGCTTTAATCAATCAAGGGGTTATCCTCAATGGCAAATCACTTTTTCAGGAAGCCGAACAGGTGTTGAGCCAGGCAAAAGATATTTCCGAGTCACTTGATTATCACCGTGGCCTGGCATACGCTGATCTGAGTTTGGTTTCCATTTCCATGCGAAGAAATGATTATGGCAGAGCCCTGGAACTCTCGTTTTCAGGCATTGAAGCTGCGAAGAAAATCGGAAATGTTGATTTAGAAGTGTCCACCCTGATCAATATTGGTTCTATTAAGCAAAGCCTGAAAGACTATACCAGTGCAGAGACATTTCTGCTGGATGCGCGAAAATTGGCCGAATCCAATACTCAAATCCCGAAAATGAGGAAAGGGCAGATTAGTGGAAGCCTTGGAATTTTAAGCGCTGTCAAGAAGGATTATGGAAGTGCTTTGACTTACTTTCAAGAAGCTCTGAGCATTTTTGAATCACTTAATTCAAAAGCACAAACTGCCAATGTGCAGCTGAATATGGGCTATTCATATGCACAGATCGGAGATTTCAGCAATGCGAGTAAGTATTATGACCAGGCAGAGGCTATTTGGAAAGAGCTTAGAAATGAGCGGAGCCTGGCAATCATTCTGAAAAATAGAGGCGAATTGATGATCAGTATGGGTGATTTTAATCCAGCTATTGACTTTTTAAGGCAAGCACTTGAGAAAGAAGCATTTTTAGACGATCTGGTCTTAAGTGAGATCTACTTATTACTATCAAAAGCAAATGAGTCCATTTCTAGGCATAAAGAAGCCATAGGGTATTTTAAGCAATATTCTACCTTGAAAGACTCAATATCGATTCGGGCAAGCGAGAAGAGTATTGCCGGCCTGACTGAGCGATTCCAGTTTCAAAAATTGAAAGCTGAAAAAGAAATGCAACTTCAACAAGTTGAAATAGAGAATCTTAGAATTGCGAAAAGCAGACAGGTAATTTTGGTTGTAGCAGTAGTTCTCTTGATAATCGCTTTTTGGGCGATATGGAACCGGAACAAGCTCAAAACAAAGCTTATCATCAAGGAAAAGGACAGGCTTATAGCTCACCAGAAAATAATTCTACAAAAACACCAGTTTGAAACAGAAAAGGAAGGACTGGTGGCCTATGCCAAAGGCCTTTTATCCAGCAATGAAACACTTGAAAAGAAAGCCTTGGAACTTGAAGAAAAACTGGAACTTGATCAGAATATAAATTCCGAGGTAGACGACCTGGTAGCCAAGATGCATTTTGCTGTAAATGGAGATAAAGATTGGGCGGCTTTCGTGCTCTACTTCGAGGCTGTATATCCACAATTTTTCTCCTTGATTGAAAGCAATAAAAATGTGCAATTAACCAACAGCGAGCAGCGACTCCTGGCCCTCCTGAAAATCAACCTTTCGAACAAAGAAATTGCTGCACTACTCAACATCTCCAGTGGTAGTGTCATCAGAGCAAAATATAGATTAAAACAAAAACTCGGATTTGTTGAAACCAAAGAAATGCTTGGTTTCTTGTCTGATTTGGCATAGTCCGCAAATTGTCCGCTTCTTGAATCCGCCAAAAATCCGCCTGCGAAGCTAGGAAGAACCTGCCCTTGTAATGGTTCTTAGCATTAAGGTTTAACGATCATGAAATGTCTTCATGAATCGGAAACTTTTAATGCAATCAGACATGTTCAAGTTTACTTTCATTAGAAAAATCATCGTGCTGGCCGGGTTGATTTTTATAGGATTAACAACCCATTTACCACTGCTAGCTCAGCAGTTGGATGCCACCTTTAGTGTAGTACCAGGAACCTCGGGTAATTATCGGCTACAGATGGTTTTAAATCAGCCGGCCACCTTCCAGTTTTCCGAATCATACGCTCATATTCAGAATTCCTTTAGTGTCATCATCAAAAATCTGTATAACGCTACTCCCTCACCAGGAGGGTTTGGTAGCGCTTCTGGGCTTACGTATACGACCTCGGGAGGGAAATCAGGGGCTGTAACCAATATGGGTACCTATGGGCTCACATTTGGTCCGTTTATTCATACAACGGATGAGGTGGTTGTGTTCTCTTTAGCTGTGGCTGCAACCATTGCTTCCGGTGAAACACTCACTATTCCCGCAGGTACAGTCATCCAGTCCGCTCCCGGAACTTATGGTGCAAGTCAAAGCTTTAATGCAGGCCCATATACAGCCGTAATTGCCAACAGTGCCTTTTCAGGAGTGGCAGCTACAATGATCTCCTCAGTAAGTCCTTCGACAGTTACTACTACGGCTGCTTCCTCCATAACAGCAACAACGGCCACGCTGGGTGGAAATGTGACTGCCAATGGAGGCGCTAGCGTTACTGAAAGAGGCATTGTTTGGGGCATCAGTGTGAACCCTACCACATCAAATAATAAAGTCACAAATGGATCAGGTAATGGGGTTTTTAGTGCCACAGTAAGCGCTTTGCCAGCCGCGACTACCATTCATTACCGGGCTTATTCGACTAACACCCAGGGCACATCTTATGGGAGTAATATCAGCTTTACCACGCTACCCAATATGGCGGTTGTTGCAGCTACGATATTACTGGAAGGAGCTTACAATGGCACCAACCTAAATACCACCATCAATGGTAGCATTCCTACATCACAGCCCTACAGCGGCAGCACCTACAACAGTCATGGAGGGAGCGAAAGTGCATCGGCTCCGGCCAACGCAGTAGACTGGGTACTAGTAGAATTAAGAGAAGCAGGCTCAGCGGCAGCGGCATTGAATGCTACCAAGGTGGGGTCTTCTGCAGGCTTTCTGATGAATGATGGAAGCATTAAAGCCACCGATGGTACTAGTAATCTCACTATCTCTCTTTCTGGCAATACCGGCTCAGATTTCTATGTTGTCATCTATCATCGCAACCACCTGCCTATCATGTCGGCCACGGCCATTTCAGAGAGCAGTGGCACCTATAGCATCGATTTTACCAGCAGTTCGGCCAATACCTACCAAACTACATCAGCACTTGCCAGCCTTAGCGGAGGCAAGTTTGGCATGCCAGCCGGAGACATTGATCAGGATGGAGACATAGATGCTACAGACCTGAGCACCTGGAGAAGCAACAACGGAGTAGCGTTTAGCTATGGCAGCAATGGCGCAGCAGACTTCAACCTGGATGGAGTAATCAACGCGGTAGATCGAAATGATTTTCACCAGAAGAACACGAGTAAAACGAGGCAAGTACCAAGCAGCTAAAGCTGAAAAATCAATAAATCAAATCTCAAATAACAAGCTCCAAATAACAAACATCAAATTCCAATGAGGCAAATAACATATCCCAAATAACAAGCACCAAATCCCAAAAATTCAGCTGTTAGCTAGTGGGCTGGTCCCTTTAGGGATAAAAGGTTCGGGCGGCCTCAGAAAAACCAAAAAAGGAAGCTCTTCTGTCTACGGTCTTCTGACTTCCGTCTCTCATTAACCATTAACCAAAAGATGAAATAACAAAAGTCAAATTCCAATGAGGCAAATGACAAATCTCAAATAACAAGCACCACATCCCAAAAATTCAACTGTTAGCTAGTGGGCTGGTCCCTTTAGGGATAAAAGGTTCGGGCGACCTCAGAAAAACCAAAAAAGGAAACTCTTCTGTCTACGGTCTTCTGACTTCCGCATCTCATTAACCATTAACCCAATTCCCAAACCCCCGTGACAATTTTAGAGCGCAAACTGATGGACCATTTACTACTTGAGCTGGATTTAGCCAATCAGGGTTTTCGTTTGCGACTCAAAAGAAGACATCCATCCCTGACCAACTATGATTTACGATTGTGTACCTATCTAAGAGCAAACCTCTCTACTAAAGAGATCGCCACACTGCTAAACATTACTCCGGATTCTGTGAAAAAGGCCAAGCACCGGCTTCGAAAAAAGATCCGCCTTCAGCCTACACAACCCTTCTCATTCTGAGGGATCGCGCTTGTTCATTTATCAGCTACAGGGTATTAAAAAATGTCTGTTTAAAGCCAATAGAGGCCGAAAACCTGTCCCCCTTTTGTACCCCACCTAAAATTTTTAAGGCCATAAAGGATGGTCATTTTGCATATAGCCACAAACACTATTTAAGACGTGAGGACCGTGATGAATCAAAAAGTAACCCTTTCTCCTAAGAGACTCATAAAAGGAATAATGTTATTCCTTTTATTCCTCTTTATGTCCAACTCAATATGGGCGCAAAACTATAACCTTCAAATCGTAAAAGTCTCCAATAATGGCTCCACATTGACTATTAAAGTACAGGCTGGCCTTACTACTGCGGAGAAAATGGGTTCTTCCAACCTGGTATTTACCTATGATGGGGCCGAAGTGAACACACCTACCTTAGGTACCATCCACAATTTTAACGGTGGAAGTTATTCTACCATGACACTGACTTCTCCGGCATCCAACACCTTGTCGTTGAACATAGAATATACAGGAGCGGATGGTGGTGGCACAGACCTGGCAACCGGTGGTGCTTTTACAGATGTGGCAGAAATTAGCTTTACGCTTCCCAATGAAACCGGTACGGCCAATTTTCAATGGCAGGAAGATGGTGGAACGACCAAAACGGTCTTCTATCAAGACGACAACGACACGAGACTCACGGCCGGGACTTTGACTGACAATGACATGTCTCTTGATGGAACAGCTCCAACAATAAGCAGCGTTTCAGTACCTTCCAATGACACTTATGTATCAGGAGAGAATTTAGATTTCACAGTCAATTTTAATGAGAATGTAACCGTCAATACCACGGGGGGTACACCTCAGTTGGCCGTTACGGTTGGTTCAACTACTCGTCAGGCGACATTTCAGAGTGGCAGCGGCACACAGAATTTGGTTTTCAGATACACCGTTCAGGCGAGCGAATTAGATACTGATGGAGTTTCGGTAGGAACACTTTCGGCCAATGGCGGAACGCTACAGGATGCAGCTGGCAATGATGCTACCCTTACCCTCAACTCTGTGGGTTCTACGTCCGCTGTTTTAGTAGATGCTGTCGATCCTACTATAACGAGTGTGTCTATACCTAATGCAGCTGCGAAAGTAGGAGATGCGATCACGGTTACAATTGAAGGCGGTGAGTCAGGATTGTCCCTCAATACTGGTCAGGTGAATGGTGTAAATGTGACAGGATTTGTAAATTCTTCTGGTAGTACATACACAGCCACCTATACAGTAGCGGAAGGTAACACTGACCGAGCATCGGGCGCTGATATACCGGTGAACTTTATCCTGGCCGATGCAGCCGGCAATACTTCTTCAGCCTTTACGACAGCGATCAGTCAGGCGAGTGATGCGATTGATGCGAATTCACCATCAGTAACGGCTGTAGGCATGACCAACGCTGCTGCTAAGGTGGGTGATGCAATCACCATATCCATTACTGCAAGTGAGGCAGGTTTGAGCCTTAACACTGGTCAGGTAAATGGAGTAAATGTTACCGGCTTCACTGATGGTGGAGGCGGGAGCTATTCAGCTACATACACGGTAGCCGAAGGCAATACGGACCGAGCGGCCGGAGACGATATTCCAGTAAACTTTATACTGGCAGATGCTGCGAATAATACCACGTCTGCTTTTACCACGGCCATCAGTCAGGCTAGTGATGCAATTGATGCGAACAGTCCAACAGTCACATCAGTATCCATTCCTAATTCAGCAGCAATAGTAGGAACAGCCATCACGGTTACAATTGTAGGTGGTGAATCAGGATTGTCCCTGAACACGGGTCAGGTGAATGGCGTAAACGTGACAGGATTTACAAATTCTTCCGGCAGTACTTACACAGCCACCTATACGGTAGCGGAAGGTAACACTGACCGAGCATCCGGAGATGATATTCCAGTAAACTTTATCCTGGTAGATGCAGCCGGCAATAATTCTTCATCCTTTACAACAGCCATCAGCCAGGCCGGTGATGCGATTGATGCGAATACTCCCTCATTTGAAAACTCAACCCCTTCTTCTTCAAATATTGCTTCCACCAACTTTACGCTGAATGTTGATATTACAGAATCTGGAGCCGCACATTATGTAGTTGTTCCGGATGGTGATACCGCACCGACTTTTGGTGAAGTAAAAGGAGGAACAGCTTCAGGCGGTGGGGCCGCTGTAACCAGTGGTACTCAGGCACTGAGTTCAGGAGGGTTTTCCAATGCAATCAGTGTTACGGGTTTGACCTTAAATACGAATTATGATGTTTATGCTGTAGCGGAAGATGATGCAGGCAATATCTCAGCAACCTCGAAAATAGATGTTCTTACAGTGGATGTTACTCCTCCGTCAGTTTCCGGCATTACGGTAAGTGGTACACCCAATGCCAATGATGCCTCAATGAGCTTTGTGGTAGACTTTGATGAAAATGCCAATAACGTAAGTATCGATGACTTTACGGTTACAACTGCTTCAGGTACAGCTACCGGAACGGTATTCAGCGTAAGTGCTGCCTCAGGAGATCCCATCACGGTGACAGTGAATTCTATTACAGGAACAGGTACCATAAGACTTGACCTAAATGCCTCAACAAATATTACTGATGATACCGGTAACGGTAATGGTACCAACGGCAATGTGGCTGCATTTAATTCTGGTGCTACCCATGCTGTCGATAGAGATGCTCCGACCATAACCAATGTAATAATTCCTAACACTGCGGCTAAAGTAGGCGATGCGATCACCGTATCGATTACTGCAGGTGAAGCAGGTCTGAGCCTTAACACCGGCCAGGTGAATGGCGTTAATGTGACTGGCTTCAGCGATGATGGAGGAGGCAGCTATTCAGCTACCTACACGGTAGCAGAAGGAAATACCGACCGTGCAGCCGGTGATGATGTACCGGTAAACTTCATCCTTCAAGATGCTGCTGGTAATAATTCAGCGACCTTTACGACAGCCATCAGCCAGGCGAGTGACGCGATCGATGCGAACTCACCAACTGTGACCGCAGTAGGCATGACCAACGCTGCTGCGAAGGTGGGTGATGCGATAGCCATAAGTATTACTGCCAGTGAGGCAGGTTTGAGCCTGAACACAGGTACCGTGAATGGAGTAAATGTTACCGGCTTTTCAGATGATGGAGGCGGCAGCTATTCAGCGACTTACACAGTAGCCGAAGGCAATACCGACAGAGCTGCAGGAGATGATGTGCCGGTGAACTTCATATTGCAAGATGCCGCAAGCAACACTTCAGCCACCTTTACCACCGCGATCAGCCAGGCGAGTGATGCGATTGATGCGAACTCACCGACCGTAGCCAATGTAAGCATGACCAACGCTGCTGCGAAGGTAGGCGATGCGATTACCGTATCGATTGCTGCCAGCGAAGGAGGCCTGAGCCTGAGCACGGGTACGGTGAATGGGGTAAATGTTACCGGTTTCACCGATAATGGCGGAGGTGCCTACACGGCTACCTACACAGTAGCATCTGGCAATACAGACAGAGCTGCAGGAGATGATGTACCGGTGAACTTTATCATGGCCGATGCTGCTGGTAATAATTCAGCGACCTTTACCACAGCCATCAGTCAGGCCAGTGATGCAATTGATGCGAATGCTCCCACCATAACCAATGTAAGCATCCCCAATGCAACAGCGAAGGTAGGTGATGCTGTTACAGTGACCATTACCGCTGGTGAGGCAGGTTTGAGCCTTAACACCGGCCAGGTGAATGGCGTAAATGTTACCGGTTTCAGCGATGATGGCGGAGGCAGCTATTCAGCTACCTACACGGTAGCAGAAGGCAATACCGACCGTGCAGCCGGTGCTGATGTGCCAGTGAGCTTTATCCTTCAAGATGCTGCTGGTAATAATTCAGCGACCTTTACGACAGCGATTAGCCAGGCGAGTGATGCGATAGATGCGAACTCACCTTCAGTAACGACAGTAGGCATGACCAACGCTGCTGCTAAGGTAGGCGATGCGATAGCCATTTCTATCACCGCCAGCGAGGCAGGTTTGAGCCTGAACACGGGTACTGTGAATGGAGTAAATGTTACCGGCTTTTCAGATGATGGAGGCGGTAGCTATTCAGCGACATACACAGTAGCAGAAGGTAACACAGACCGGGCAGCCGGTGCTGATGTGCCTGTGAACTTTATCCTTCAAGATGCTGCTGGTAATAATTCAGCCACCTTTACCACCGCGATCAGCCAGGCGAGTGATGCGATAGATGCTAACTCACCGATCGTAGCCAATGTAAGCATGACCAACGCTGCTGCGAAGGTGGGCGATGCGATTACCGTATCGATTGCTGCCAGCGAAGGAGGCCTGAGCCTGAACACGGGTACTGTGAATGGGGTAAATGTTACCGGCTTCACTGATAATGGAGGAGGTGCCTACACGGCTACTTATACCGTAGCATCTGGCAATACTGACCGGGCAGCTGGTGATGATGTACCAGTGAACTTTATCATGGCCGATGCTGCCGGTAATAATTCAGCGACCTTTACCACAGCGATCAGCCAGGCCAGTGATGCGATTGATGCGAATGCACCGACCATAACCAATGTAATAATTCCGAACGTTGCTGCGAAGGTTGGCGATGCGATCACCGTATCGATTACAGCGAGTGAGGCAGGTTTGAGCCTTAACGCAGGCCAGGTGAATGGCGTAAATGTTACCGGTTTCAGCGATGATGGCGGAGGCAGCTATTCAGCTACCTACACGGTAGCAGAAGGCAATACCGACCGTGCAGCCG
>Ga0316204_10002949_pt1 | contig 36124 bp, 25 predicted proteins | sample 6monrhotite_MG_2_FD_205661 | JGI IMG/M metagenome (GOLD analysis project Ga0316204, IMG submission 205661) | Microbial mat bacterial communities from mineral coupon in-situ incubated in ocean water Damariscotta River, Maine, United States -... | ecosystem: Environmental > Aquatic > Marine >... | reverse complement strand
ACATTTTTTGCAAGGTTTTACACTCAAGATAACCAATAGCTTGCAATATAAACCACGGAAAAAAGACGTTTTTTCAACACACTGTGTTGAAAAACAGCGTAATATAAGATTGTTCAGGAACAACTATCTAATGAAACTCAGTCAACATCGAGCAGGCCTTTACATTGTTGGGTTAAATGAACTGGTCGTCTTGAATTCTGAAAAGAAACATGTTAAAACCATCTCACTTCAACTAGCAGATTTCGAACGAAGTGATTGTCCCGCTCATCGACCAAGTTCGGCAATTTTTCAAATTCGGCAATTCGAAGATAAATTGATAGTGCTTTACGAGAAGAAGCTTTTTGAAGAAGGAACGGATGCGATTATCAGAACGAAAGAGTACTACGTGCAGGTATTGGACAATGAGGACCATGCAATTTATAGCGAAATGGCGCTTGAGATGAAGCAGTTCAAGGAAAAATACCACCCGTTTTTGCATTGACCGATGATGGCAAATTGTGTTTTGCGACCAAGATACAAGGGGAGACAGGCTTCGCCATCTATGAGATTCAATAGTTTTTATCGCAAAAGCAACCTAAATGGACTTGCAACGGAGTTTTCAGAAGTTTGCCGAACTGATGAGACTAAAGTCTACCTCTGCCATTTCTGAGAACTCTTCCCCGGCTTCCATCATGTCTTCGTCATCTTCCCGGTAGTACCATTCTACTTTTACCCCATTTCCCATTTCTACCATTTCCTCCAGTTTGAGCAGTATGTCCATGATTAGCTTGGAAGAAGCAGTGTTGAAATAGATCATTTTGAATTGAAAAATTGTGATAGTATTGGGCGCGGCTGCATATTGTTCGATCCATTCAATAATCGGATCGTAAAAGGTAGTTACATCTTCTGGCAACGATTTCCCTGAAAATTCAAAGCGTCCTTCGCTTTTGTCAAGAACCACCAGAGGTGTTTCATCTGTTGGAGACAATTTAAATGGATTCATTCTTAATTCCCCGTTTGATATTTACTGAATAAATTCGTAGTCGATTTTTGACCATATCCATAAAACCTAGGCCCGCACCGCCCTTTTCCGAAAGACGGCTGTCACGAAGCTTTTTCTTGTAGAAAATCTTCAATTCATCAGCGTCCATTTGGTTGATTTCAATGATGACTTCTTCGATTGGCTGTTTCTTTTCCACGGGGAATAACATTGCCGGTGGTCAGCTTGTAACAGTCATCTAATTGGGCCAGTAATAACAATCCTGTTCCGGGAATGGCAGGGTCTCCGGTATGGGGTTGTAAGAATATTTTGACAAATTATGCAAGGATTCGATGATTACGTGAAACACCTGTCGTTTTACCCGGTTATCTTCGTTTTCCTTGTTCAGCTTTTCCTTTGCAAGTGAAAAGAAAGCCTTGATCAATTCCTGCGTGACGTCTCCATGATAAGCCAGTATCAACGGCTTCTGATGTATGAGCTTGTGCAATTCATAAGCGGAAAGGAGTTTGTTGTTAATCGTAGAGGTGTCGGTCAAAACACTTGCCTTTTACAACTCGAATCCAATCAGCAAAACATCGTCCAATTGAGAAGCTTTTCCTTTCCAATTATGAAATGCTGTTTTAATCGTTGTGATAGTATCAGACACACTATTGTTGCGTTGCTCCATAACAATTTCCTTGATTTGCCGGTTGGAGAACTTGTTCGAATCGTCCTCGTTTAGCTGGTCGGGTAATCCATCGGAATACATGAAAACACGCATGCCTTTTTTCAACGGCAAAGTGTGGTTGACAAATGGCTCAAACTTTCTTTTGCCTCGCGCAACACCACCAATTGCTCTGCGGTCTCCCTTAATTTCAATCAGTTCGTTACCATCCAGTACAAGCATTGGCCTGTGCGCCCCGGCAAAAGAGAGTTCATTTTTTGCGTAGTTGACTCGGCAGATAGCTACATCCATGCCGTCTTGGCAACAGGAGTCTTGGTTTGGATTCAAGGTTTTTTGCACTTCAGAATGAAGCAAGTTTAAAAGGTCGGCTGGATCAAGCTTGCCAATTTGCACCAACTCGTTGAGTTTAGAAGTGCCAATCATTGAGAGCATGGCCCCTGGAACTCCATGGCCCGTGCAATCAACAGCTCCAATATAACAATCGGTTACCTTGGTATAGAGCCATGGAAAATCGCCACTTAACGTATGCTTGGGTTTATAGAACATACCAGAATTTTGAAAACTGCGCTTGATCATCTGGTCAGAAGGAACAATGGCTTTTTGGATTCGCTTTGCATATTTGATACTATCCCGAATCAATTGGTTTTGTCTTTCAATGATCGCCTGTTTTTCGATGATTTCTTTTGATTCCTTCAACTGACTGACCACTTGCTGCAACTTTTCCTTCAGATCTCGCTCACGGAAGGTTGCCGATACCAAATGGTTGTTAGTGGCAGTAACTTCCTCGTGCTCCAGCCGTAGCATTTCGAGTTCTTTTTTTAGCATTTCCAATTGCGCACCCTCATAGAGAGTTTGTGTGTTGTTCAGTTGCATTCCCTGGGAAAGGGGAAGTAAGGTGTCCATTAGTTGCTGCGACATAGTTCTCAAGTGTTTTTTACCAATTGTAAATTCCTGGAATCGAATGTTAGACCAAGTCGTGTCTCGTCAATTTTAATCAAACTCCTGTAAGAAATTTCAGGGCTGAAAAGTGACTTCTACCTTGTAATAATGGGGCTAGTGTGGAGTAGAACCAACAACATTGTCGAATTGAGGCAACGTTGAATTAATTCTTCAGGTACGCTTATTGTGGAATACTCACCGAAGGAAGCATTCAATTTTGGGGGCAAAAAAGGGGGGCGTGCAATTTTTACGTTCTCAACTTTGCTATTTTCTCAGAACGTTTCTGTGCTTCAATAAAGGGTAATACTCAATTGCCTTGATAAAGTTTCAAAAAAGGGCATTTTTTATGCATTTTGTCCTGAAAAAGTGCCACTGGCCGAAGAAAGATGCATCTTGTCGATTGGACTTCCTGCATCACAGGCAAAACGCCTCGCAGTTTCTGCGGGGCGTTTTGCCTGTGATTTTCAGTTAGTTGGAGTGGATCGAACTTTCGTCTGGAATTGAGGGATTACTCCCCTCTAAAACCACACAACTATTGCTTCTTGCTGTAAATGAGCAACTTACCCAGGTTCGAATCCTTAAAACCTGAGTTCGATTCTTAAGAAGCTGCAATTGAGTCATTTAATTGTTTTTACAGGAAAACAAGAGGCAAACTTCCCTAATATTTCACGGACTCCCAGCAGTCGGGTTGTTGTTGCACCAACGCAGGGAATACCTTTCTCAAGTCCTTGATGCGAGGGTTCTGCTATACTCACTAGACTTTCTCGGAAGACCGGGCAAAGGCCCAGTGGGCGTTTGAGCCAGTCTGTGCGTGAGCGTCAAGATTTTTTTGGTTCGTTTTTTTTCTCGTGCTGAGCATTTGCCGAAGCATCGACTGAAAAAATGAACATCCACGAACTGTGGTAAAAGCAAACCCGCTAGCACATGGAATTCAATGGCAAGGCAAGTTTCAACCATTAATTACATCAAGCCTAAGTAACCTGTCTTTTTTGGCTTCAACACTATAAGTGACTGAATGTTATTGAGTTAATAATCGAACTCAGGTTTTCAGGTACTTTTTTGTAGTCCCAGCAGGTTGCCTAACCTTAATCACGAGGAAGTGGAACAATGTTCCCCAAGAGGAAGAAATGGCCCCTGGAATTGCCCTTAGCATTACTGGTGTTGCCAAAACCCCAAGTAAAGTGAAAATAACTCTAGTCTTCAACTAATTCAGCCTTTGGGAGTCTGGTTTCGCTTGTAAATCCGACCTTCAGGATGCACTATCGTGAAGTATTTCTCATGTCCCTGGGGCATCATGTCATAATATCCGATGATGAACAAGGCGTCTTCTTCAAGGCTGTTGTAAAAATGTTCCAATACCCGCATCTTTAATTGTTCATCAAAATAAATCATCACATTCCGGCACAATATCATGTTAAATTGCCCCAAAATCTCCCCTTTCACCAAGTTATTTTGCACAAATGAAATTTTTGATTTCAAATGCTTTTTTACGCTAAACTGATTGGGAGAGTGGTCGAAGTACTTGCCCATATTCAACGTTGGCAACACCTCTAAAAGAGACTTTGAATATCTTTTAAAATTCGCATGATACTCTCCAACTTCAGCAGCCGCGAGTACCCTGCTACTGAGATCACTGCCCACAATTTTAGCATTTTGGTAAAGCCCCATTTCACTTAGCAAAATTGCCATCGTGTAGACTTCTTCTCCTGTTGAACATCCTGCATGCCAAATTCGAAGATTTCCAGAATTGGTGTATTGGGGCAATACATCACGGACTTTCATCCAAAAATCAGGATTGCGAAATAACTCAGTCAAATTAACAGTTAAGTCATCGATGAAAGTGCGGAGAAAATCTCTGTTGACCAATATGCGTGACCACAAATCAAGCGTTGACTCCATCTTATGTTTGAGCAACACTCTGTTCATTCCTCTTGTCAAAGAATGAATTTCGTAATTGGTAAAATCTATGCCGTATTTACGTTTGAGAACAGCACAAAGTGACCGAACTTCTTCTTCTGAAATAGACACCTTTGACTTAATGCTTGTATTATGCTGATTGGCGGTGCCCAACATTATTATTTTTTGAGATTAATAAATAATTACGCGACTTGTTTTCCAATTTTTCCTTTATCGTACATTAACTTAAATACGGAAGGAATATCAAGAATGAGGCATACATTCCCGTTGCCCAAAATGGTGGCCGTTTTAAAAAACATAGAATCACTGAGTATTCCCGTCAAGGCTTTTTCGACAATTTCCTGTTGCATCAACAGTTTGTCAACGACAAACCCGAGTAGCTTTTCATGGTGTCTCACAACAATGACATCGACCTTTTCTGCCTGTAATTGTTTTTTGCTATCCTCTACTGAAAACGATTCAGGGTGATCGAAAAGCTGAGTTAAAAAAACAACAGGAATCGGTTTCCCCAAATATTTGGTAACGTACCCTTTGGGTAGGCGATTAATTTCTGACGGTGACATGGAAACAACTGATTCGGTGTAGTTGATGGTAATAGCAAATTCCTGCTGATTCAACCTGAAAAGAAGGGCTCCTTTTACAGCAAGTGAAGAAGGAAGGTTCAAAGATATCGTTGTCCCTTGCCCCTTATCGGTCTTAACATCTATCTGGCCTCCTATACTTTCGGTGGCTCTTTTTACGACATCCATTCCAACTCCCCTGCCAGAAACCTCGTTGACCACCTTAGCATTCGAAAAACCGGGTTCAAAGATGAACATCAGTATTTCGCTCTGTGATAATGACTGTGCTGTTTCTGTATCAACCAGACCATTTTTAATGGCCTTTTTTAGAATTTGTTTACTGTCAATCCCATGACCGTCATCTGATACCTGAATGACAACATTGTCATTTTCATTGTACGCTTTGAGGGTCACCTTTCCTTGTTTCGGCTTTCCTGAAAGTAACCGTACGTCTGGTGCTTCAATACCGTGACTTACCGCATTTCGCACCAAATGAACCATAGCGTCACTGATGGCTTTGAGAATATTTCGGTCAATCTCTATTTCTGTCCCTTCCAGAACTAGTTCTACTTCTTTCTGTTCGATTTTGGTGACATCCCTCAGTATTCGTGTAAACTTGCTAAAAAGCGTACCTACCTTTACCAGGCGAATATTCATGATGCCATACTGCAGGTCAGATACAATTCGATTCAACCTGTTTAGATTAATGGCCGAGCCATCCTGAAGGGCAATATCAGAAGCAACTGTATCCCTTTCTATCATTAATTCTCCAATCAGGGCCAGTAAATCGTCTGCTTTTCTTGTTGTTACCTGAATGGTCTCAGAAAAATTAACCTTCGTTGTTTTGGATTCATTTTCAACGACTTCCTCAAGCTGCCCATTTGAGGTATCGGAATTTTGTTCTACATTCTTCTGCTGATTCGGGGCAATTTTGCCCGATTTCTCCCCGCCTGGCTGGTCATTCGAAAGCAAAGATTTCTCCTCTTCTTCAGCTACTATTTCAGTGTGCTGGTCTGTAACCGGCTCAAGGACTGTAGTATCTTCCTTTTTCTTTCCGGCTAATCCCTGTTGCTCAGTTTGTCCCGATTCGGCCCTTTCGGGAGCACTGTTATTCTGGGCATCCTGCACTTGTTCCGTCTGAGCCGTTGAATACGAAACAGATGCTTCCTGTAAACTTTTTGCCAAAACTTTCAGTTTTCTTTGAAAGCCTTTGTACTGAACTTCTTCACCCGAAGAAAGCGCTGTAATCAATTCCTCTAACTTGTCTATGGATTGAAAGAGGGTTTGAAACAAATCATTGGTAAGAATTGTCCGGTCCTTTTTTATTTCGCCAAAAATTTCTTCTATCAAATGAGAGAAATCAGCTATTCTCATGGCCCCCACTCCCATCGCATTTCCTTTCAACGTATGCAAATTGCGGAGCACTTCATCCACATGTGCCAAAACACCAGGACTCTTCTCTAGTTGTGTCAGGGACGTATTGATTTTTTCAATTATATCCAATGATTCTGCCACAAACAGTTCTTGAAATTCTTCTTCAGTCATATTCTCTAGCTTATACAGCTTACAACAAAACCTCCCAAATCGTCTATTGGGAGAACATGATCTACTTTCCCCGTGCGATAGGCTTCACGGGGCATTCCGTACACAATGGAGGTTTTTTCATCTTGAGCAATAGTTTTTCCTCCATTTTTTTTGACAGCTAAAATGCCATCTCTGCCGTCACTCCCCATGCCGGTCAAAACAATGCCAATCAGTTTTTGCTTATAAACGTTGGATGCACTGATAAACAAACCATCTATAGAGGGGTTGTTGAAAGCCTGAAATTTTTCAACCGTTTCCCGAATATGAATACGGACTCCTTTTTTTACCAAAATGTGGTTGCTCGTTCCGGAAAGGATGTAAATATTTCCAGGAAGTACTTCTGTCCCATCTTTTCCCAAAGCAACTGGTAATATGCGCAACTTGGATAATCTGGTCACATAAGAAGGCAAAAAATTGGTTGGCATATGCTGTGCGATAATAACAGGTATGGGCAAATTCGCGGGAAGCTGGTTCAAAAATGCTTCAACAGTCGAAGGCCCTCCGGTAGATGCGCCTACTACCATGGCATCAAAATTAAGTTCTTGAGTAAAGGTGTGTGGCCTAACATTAACCTGCCCTTTAAGATGTCTTTGCTTTTTAAAACCAACTTTGGCGTTCTTAATCCTATCTGGCAGCAAGTATTGAAGGTTCCGAATATTCTTCTTTTCTCTAACTGGTTTACTCAGAAAATCGAATGCTCCAAGTTCAAGTATATCGGAAATTAAAGCACCGTTTGTCTCATTGATATTGCTGACAACAATGATGGGCAATGGAAACTTTTTCATGATGTTACGGATAGCGTACTCACCATCGTATTCACTCATCATCATATCAAGCACCAACACATCCGGCTTAAATTTCTCTACCAGTTCTACAGCTTCCAGACCATTTTTTCCGGTTCTGATAACCTTCAGTTGAGGGTCGGAATTAACGATATCAGACAGTACCAACCTCATAAACCCGGAGTCGTCAACTACCACCACTTTGATTTGCTCCATTACTGCAATTCACGCAGACTTACCTGCTCAAGCTTTTCAACCAATTGTTCCTTTGTAAAAGGCTTCACAATGTAGTCTTCCGCTCCTAAATCTATCCCTTTTTGAATGACACTTTCCTGTCCTACTGCGCTGATCATGACGATTTTGGTCGGAAGTTTTTCCTCATTTTTTAACACGTCCAACACATCAAGCCCTACCATGTCGGGCAAAATATTATCCAGTGTCACCAAATCAGGCTTAAGTGACAAAGCCATATCGATTGCTTGCTCGCCAGTTTCAGCCTCGCCTACAATGGTACAATCAACACTTTCTAAAACAGCTCTAATCCGGGCCCGCATATACGGGGAATCGTCTACTATTAATACGCGCATGTTCATAAGGCTGGGGTATTATCTTTGTTTTTAAAAATATTGGATAGGTTCAACAAGAAAATCATCTTTTCATCCCGTTGGATAATCCCTTCAAGGTAGGACCCCATGTTATCAGAAATGTGCGTGCTCAATGATTCATCAATTTGACTAACCTCCTGAGCATTGACATTTAAAGCACTCGGAACACGATCAACTAAAAAACCAATGTTTTGGCCTTGAATCTCGCCCACTAATGTATACTTATACATTTTGGAAGATTCCTCCAACTTTTCCATACTTTCCGATGTCATGTTCAACCTTTTTTCAAGGTTAATCACGGGCATAATGGCCCCCCGAATGTTGGCGACCCCTTCCACATAGTATGGAGATTGAGGAACATTTGAGATGGATGGCGTCAGCACCACTTCTCTGACACTGTCCATGTGGATGGCAAAATGTTCATCAGATAGATTGAATGTAATAAATTTTCGTACTTCACCTACCTGGGCTTGGTCCTTTTGTGCGGCTCCTTTATTAAGAAACGGTTCCAGAACTTTTAAACTCTCTATTTCCTGTGTTTCAGACATATTTCCTGCTTATTTAAGTTGAAACTTGGCTATCTCGCTGTTCAATTCAGCTACCATATTTGTAAGGTTGGAGGCAAGATCCTTCACATCCATCATCCCTTGTCCCAGACCTCCGGAAGAAGAAGCAATTTCCTCAGATCCAGAGGCAGATTCCTCTGTTACTACCACAATTTGTTCTATGTTCTTAACCGTATTTTCAATGGAGCGTTGTTGACTAGAAGATGCTCCGAGAATTTCTTTTGACAGTGCAAGTGTTTCAACAGTGCTTCGCTCAATCGCCTGAAAAACCGTTTCAGCTTTTCCAGAGGCCTCACTTCCCGCAGAAACGGATGATACCATGGAACCAATTGACTTTTCTGCTTCGCCCACGTCTTTGCGCACTTCTTTGATAACGCGCTCAATGTCAACGGTAGATTTTCGTGAATCTTCGGCTAGTTTTCGAATTTCTTCTGCCACAACAGCAAATCCCCTGCCTGCATCGCCTGCCCGAGCTGCTTCGATGGCGGCATTTAATGCCAACAAGTTTGTTTGAGAGGCAATGTCAGTAATGACACTCAACGTACCGGCAATTTCTTCAGAGCGTTGGGTTAAAATTTCAATGCTATTGGAAGTCGTTGCCGCTGAGCCTTGGATTTCCTGCATGCTGGCAACCACCATTTTCAGTGTTTCCATACCATTGTTTGCCTGAGATTTGCCATCTTCTGCAGCCTTGTTGATGATAGAAGCCTTTTCTTCCATATCGTTCGCACTCATTGAAACCTCTCCGATCAACTTCGATACTTCGTCCGTTTGCACAGCTTGTTGTTGAGCGCCTTCTGCCATTTGCTGAATCGCACTGGCCACTTCCTGGGTAATGTTGTGCATTTTTTCACTTTTGCTGAAAGCACTGGTAGCAGAATCTGAGACTTTCGCTGTTACCGTATCAATTCTTGTCAAAAGGGTGCTGAGACTGTCTATGGCTTGGTTGAGGGCCTCTCCCATTTCGCCAACATACCCCGATGCTTTCATATCGAAAGTTTCTGTTAAGTTGCCCTGCGCTATCTCCATGATGATGTCTTTAACACGGAGCACAGGAAGCTTAACATCTGTGATATTTGCAGCTATCTTGATCACTTTGAACACTTTTCCATCACTGTCCTTTACAGGTGTGTAGGAGGCGTTGATCCAAATATCTTCGCCCTGGCGGGAAATGCGCTGAAACTCTCCCGACTGGATATTGCCATTGGCCAGGTTACGCCAAAAATCATTGTACTCCTGACTTTGGGCATAATCCCTATCACAGAAGATGCGGTGATGCTGACCAACAAGTTCATTGGCTCGATCATATCCCAACGTTTTTACAAAATTTTCGTTGACGTCCAATATATTTCCCTCTGGAGTAAACTCTATCGAAGCCCAACCTGTATCCACTGCCGACTTGACTGCATCGGCTTGAATTCGGTTGTTAATCATCTCCGTAATTTCCGCTGCTATTTTAATTACTTTAAACACGTTTCCATTCTCGTCTTTCACCGGGGTATAAGAGGCGTTGATCCAAACATCTTTGCCTTGGCGGGAAATGCGCTTAAACTCTCCTGACTGAACATTGCCATTGGCCAGGTCACGCCAAAAGTTTTTGTAATCCTGACTTTGAGCATAGTCCTTGTCACAGAAGGTGCGGTGATGCTGACCGACAAGTTCATTGGCTCGATCATATCCCAATGCTTTTACAAAATTTTCATTGACGCTCAATATATTTCCTTCCGGTGTAAACTCTATCGAAGCCCAACCTGCGTCAATCGCATCTCGCAGACTTTTTGCGTTCAATACACCATCATCGCTTGCACCGTTGTTGGAGTGTCCGAGAACTCCATTGCCGTTATCCAAAAATCTTTTCCCGTTTTTTGCCTTTCCTTTTTTCCGGGACTTACCATTTCTTTGTTCGGGTGCTGCTAAAGTATGTTTGCTTTCCATGGTTAATTTGATTTTGATTGTTCGTTCAATTATTTTGAATTAGTTGGTCTGTGATTGCAGTTTTATAAAATTACTATTGCCAATTTCACGGGCTACGAAAGGCATTTCGGCTAATTAGTTTGACCTAATGAAATCCTAGTTTTTCAAACAATTACCTCGTTTAGGATCACTTAAATTAAGCGGTCGTAAACTTTTTTGGCAGTTGTTTGTTTCTTACTATGGGGCGGTACTTAGAGTGCCAAGTGCGGAACTCATTTCTGTGTTAAGGCTGAAATCGTTGTTCGATTTTCACTAGTTGAATTGAAACGACTCCATTGAGGTTTTAGCTGAAAAAAAAGGCTGCTTGTCCAAGGGGATAGTTATGCCTTGTTCATTATGCTTTTTATTTCCTTATCTCTACTACGCGGAGTTTGTTTTTTTGTTACCAAAAGCAAATTGCTGCACACTTCTCTACGAGCAAAATCATCCAAAAAAGGCTTTCCGCGTATCAACGAATGTAGGTTCTGGAATATTGAATTCGATTGAAACCAATCAAATTCAATCGTCAAGGCTCAATGCCCATGCACAGTTGAGCTACATTTCTCTTGAGCTGCTTGAAATCCTCTCTAATCTAACTCCCAAAATCAACCTCCAATCCTCCCTCCAAAAAGTTCGAAATTTCGACCATAGGGCCCGCAGACAAAAGCCTTCACAAAATTTGTGAAGGCTTTTGTCTGATCCCACGCCAAGGAACATCGACCGAATCCGCGAGATGGCGGAGAAGGGAGATAATCCAGTATAGCCCACAAATCAGTTTCGAGTGTGATTTCTATGACACCAACAAGCGACTTTCGAACATTTTTTGATTTCTAACCACTGCGCATATGGTTCTGTCGCAAGTGAAGTCCCAAAATCGTGAGTCTGTATTTTAGTGGAAACCAATTAACGCTCTATATGGACACCAAAAATTATTGTTTTCCCCAATCCATCATCCTTCAAGCCGTTTACTTCAAACTGAGATTTACCTTGAGCTATCGGGATGCTTGGACTGAGCTTGCCGAAGTGTGGAAGAACTGATGAGGATAAGAGGAGTAAGGGTGGATCATGCAACCATTCAACGCTGGGTTTTCAAATTCAGTCCAGAGCTGGATCGACAAATGCGCAAGAGAAAGAAGGCAGTTGGAATGAGTTGGCGAATGGATGAAACTTATGTCAAGGTCAAAGGAGAATGGCGGTATCTGTATCGTGCAGTTGACAAGGAAGGGCAGACTGTTGATTTTCTATTGACCAGGCGCAGAAAGCGGATGAGTGCTCAATCCTTTTTGATCAAAGCGATTGAGACCAATGGCAGGCCAGATACCATCACAATAGACAAAAGCGGCTCCAATACAAGTGCTATCCGTGTTTACAACAAATGCTCCTGTTCACAGATCAAAATCAGGCAATGCAAATACCTGAATAACATAGTAGAACAGGACCATCGGTTTGTAAAATGGCGCATTCAGCAAGGATTAGGGTTTAAGGAGTTTGAATCCGCTCGAAGAACATTAGCAGGGATCGAAATTGTACGAATGATAAGGAAAAATCAGTAGGCTAATCAAGGGGAGAATATGTTCAAGTCCTTCTGCTCTTTGGCTGTATAAAATAGGGGAAGCTCCTGTTTTTAGATTCATGTTGATCAGGTGCGACAAAGCCGGTCATCGAGTATTTACATTTTTTAACAGGAACTGTTTGGGGTGATTCATAGAGGGTAGAATTCAACCGATGAATTGCATAACGGTAATAAAGCAGAATTAAAAGCCTTGCAAGATACTTGTCTTAAGGCGTGTTAACATAAAAATAGAGCATCAGCAATCAAAGCGAATGTTACGAAGAATTTGAAAACCAGGTCAAGTTTGTCGAATCGAGAGAATATCCTTCTGTATCCCTTTAATCGTCTGAATAATCGTTCGACTTCATTTCTGCGCTTATACATTTTCTTGTTGTAGATCCAGAGATTGACCCTGATTTGATTTTGGAGGCACAACTGGCTCAAACTCAAATTTCATTGCCAATTGTCGTGTTTCATCTCCTTCGTAGGCTTTGTCCATGATCAGGTATTTGGCATTACACTTTCCTTGTTTGATCTCCGGGATAAGTTTGCGACCTTCTACTCCATCATGAGCTTGACCAGGTGAAAGCGAAAAAGTTACCGCTGTACGAGCATCTGCGGCAACCATATGAATTTTTGTTGTCCAACCTCCTCTGGATTTGCCGATACATTGCGGGCCGTTTTTTTTAACGCCCCCGTACCATCTGGGTGAACCTTGATGATTGTACTGTCCAAACTGACTACCTCTACCTTGACACGGATCAAGTCCTGTTCCTGCATCGCCAAAAACACCTCATCAAGCAACCCATTCTTTGCCCATCGGTTCATCCGGGTATAAATAGTATGCCAATTACCAAACCGCTCAGGCAAGCTGCGCCATTTGCAGCCATGCTCTACCACATAAAGCACAGCTTTCATAACTGCGTAATCACTGATGCTTAACTTACCACGCTTTTTGGGGAAAAGGTGCGAAATATTAGAAAATTGATCTTCTGTTAATTCCATGCCACAAAATAAAATAGTTTATGTTAACACTCCCTAGGTGACTTGAAGTTGATTGTGAAAGAAGCTTTAAATGAAATCGATGTCAAAGATGAAGAAGAATGGGTATCTCTGGAAACTGCGTAGGGCATACTTGGTTACCGCAGCAAATCGAAAATGCAACAGTTAAGGGATCACGGAGAAATTATTTTTTCACAACATGGCAGAGCAATTCGGTACTTTAAACCGAGTCTCTATGATTTTTTGAGCCGAAATGTTAAGTCTTGAGGGCTTGAGGGCTTGAGGTTAGGAAATCTAGTGATGAATTTTGAGGCATTAGAGCTTCAAGAGAGATCAAAAAGTGAGCAAATGCGAATTCTGGAATAGGATAAGGCTTCAAAGTCGAATGATTTAAAACGACAAACTTCCTGATTATTAGGGAGTTTGTCGTAGTGATCCAGTCAGGATTCGAACCTGAGACCGCCTGCTTAGAAGGCAGGAGCTCTATCCAGCTGAGCTACTGGACCAAAAGTTTGGCGAAGATAAAAAAGAATTCCTTGTTTGGTTACAATTGATCGTGGCAATGCGTTGCCAGATTAGAAAAAACTAGTAAACAACCATTTTAGTGGTGGTCACTTCGTCCTCATTGTTAATTCTTCGTACGAAGTAGGTTCCCAGTGGAAGCGCAACTTCTGGAGTTATCCGGTTGGGTGCGTGGTCTGTGAATTCGCAGGAAACACGGTGCCAAACTCGTCCGGTAATGTCGATAACTTCTAACCGCTGCAAACCAGATGCGCCTTTTAGTTCGATGTTAAAGGTTCCTCCGCGGTTAGGGTTGGGGTAGATGCTCATATTGCCATCTGTGGAAACTGTTCGATCAACTGCAACCAATTTGGAGTAGGTGAAAGTACCATCAAAATCGGTTTGTTTTAGGCGGTAATAGGAAATGGTTTCAAGCGGTTCGTAATCGGTCAGGTTGTAGGAAATGGCGCGGGAGCTGTTGCCAGCACCATCTACGAATTCAATTGGTTCAAAATTTTCACCATCTGCAGACCTTTCAACGGTAAAATAATCGTTGTTGGTTTCAGTAGCGGTGACCCATGTGACTTCTACGACATCTTCGTTCAGCAACGCATTAAAATCCAGTAACTCAATTGGCAGTGGATTGTTAGTAGTGGAAGATGCCAAGGTAAACGGGCTGAACGAAGTAACCGCACTTGAAGAGGTAACGGTTCCAGCTGTTGTATTTCCGGTGGTTCCTCCGTTACCATGGTCGCGCCAGGCACTGCCATCCCACCTGGCAACACGCAATTCTGACAGGTTGTCCACACCTCCACTGTTGGTGTCCCAGCTTAGAGTTACGGAAACGGTGTTCGAAGTACCTGAACGGTCAAGGGTCCAGTATTCACGAGTACTTACATGTTCCAACGAGCCATCTTTAGACTGCCAATCATAGGTCGGGTTTGGATTCACTTCCTGATAGGTTGCCCTGAATCGGGAAACACCACTGGCAGGTGCAGTAATGGTAATTGGGCGATAGAGGCCACTGTCTCCAACCGGGAAAGTGAAAGCATCGTTGCCCACTTTTTCAATCGGTCCGCGCACGTACGAGTCATCAGAGGCTGTTAGCGCTGTGCTGTTATCGTTCATTGTGAGCAAGTTGGCGTCAGTTGTAATCAGATTTCCTTGGGTAAAAGTGACCCTTGTGCTGGCAGTAATTGGCGTGTTCAAAGTCACTTCGCTATTGGAATTGTCCAAAACGATTCGTGTGAAGATGGGTTCAACTGTCGCGGCTAAATCATTGATGCTTTGCGCTCCGGTTCCATCAAACTCAGCAATTCCGTTTCCTGCCGCGCCAAAAGTAACGGCCGTGTTGGTGTTTAAGTTAATGTCGCCAGCGTAGGTGCAGGTTGCATTGTAGTTGGGGTACATCAACCCTGTAGATGTTTTGATTAGGTTGAAGTCTCCGTTATAATCGTCTGCAGTACCATTGGCCATCATAAAGTAACCCGTGCCACTGTTGGTAAAGGTAAAGTCACCGTCAAATGTATTGCCACCAGGAGACGGGTCATTGGTCGCTCCGGTTTTTTCAAGACTTGCAGTGCCGCTGTACTGGGTTGAATTGGTGTACATGCGTGGGGCTACAAAAGCCACATCACCGCCCCATGTTGTGTTCCAATGATACATATAGCCAGTTCCAGTGAGCGTCATGCTTTGGGCTGTGGCTCCCGTTTGTGTGAAATTTCTAAAGTAAAGTAGACCTGCCACAAAGCCACCACTTCCAATACTCATGGTTTGTCCGGCAGCTAGAATTCCGGTTCCTGCACCGTTGCCAAAATAGATTCCATCTGACGAGGCTGTTGTATTTTCAATGACAATATCTCCGTTATAGATGTTGCTGCTGGCTGAGTTGTTGTTGCAATAGATCTGTGAGTTGGTAGCAGTGCTGTTGTTGGTTATGTAAAGAGAGTCATTAAAGGTGATATCCCCGACATTGCCCAAATAAATCTGATGGGCAGAAGAAGACCCGCCATTGGTAACCCGCGTAACTCCATCTACCGTTACGGTTGCATTGGTGTTGTTGGCGAGGTAAAAATAGGCAGTAGCGCCAGAGGTATTGTTGGTAAGTGTTAAATCTCCATTGAAGTCGATATCTCCCTGGTCACCAATATATACACGGGCATTGGAAGAAGTGGTACTATTGGAAATAGTGGCGTCTCCAGATACGGTTAAGGTAGCGGAAACAGCTGCACATATGTACAAATATGTATTCCCGCCAGACGCAGAATTGGTGAAATTAAGGTCTCCCGCGATGGTGTGTCCCGCCCCGGAATGAGCGATATAGAAATTGTTTGAACCAGAATTGGTAATGTCCAGATTTGCCCCAAAAGTGTCGGCATTTCCATTGCCCATCAAAAAGTAACCACTTCCGCTATTCACTAAAGTCGCATTACCAGTCAACGTATTGCCTCCAACGGAAGCATTGTTCACAGCACCGGTCTTTTCAAGGTAGGTGGTGCCACTATAGAGGGTTCCTCTGGTGGTGAATTGTGGTGCCAGAAAAGTGACATCACCACCCCAGGAGGCATCGTATTGCGTCATGTTGGCGGTGCCGGTTAAGGTCAAGGCTTGTGCGGTAGCACCTGTTTGTGTAAAGTTTCTAAAGTAGAGACTACCGGCAATAAACCCTCCGCCACCAACTGTAATGGTGCGTGTTGCCGCCAGCGTTCCATTTCCTCCACTTGCTCCAAAAAGAATGCCATCGCTACTTGCATTTGTGACTTGCACCGTGATGTTGCCATTGTAAATATTTGAGCTATTGGCAGCTGAGTTACAATAGATTTGAGAATTGTTAGAGGTACTGCTGTTTATTAAATCCAAGGTACCGGTAAAGGTTATATCACCCGAGTTGCCCAGATAAACGCGGCTGGTCGCACCGCCCGTTCCGCTGTTTGTTGCAATTGTATTTCCTGCAATGGTTGTGCTTGAGTTGGTGCCATTTCCAACATAAATCTCTCCGGTATTAGCTGAAGAGGCATTGGTGAGTACGAGGTTACCCCCAAAACTGACATCGCCATTGTTGCCCGCATAAACCCGGTGCGTTGTTCCAGAACCAGTATTGCTCAATACCAGGTCATTGACTATACTGACGGTAGAATTAACATTGTTCGCAATTGAAACAGTGTTGGTAGTCGATGACCCTCCATTAATAATGGTCAATGAATCGCTGAAAGTAATGTCTCCTTGATCGCCCACATAAAATGCCGCAGTGGTAGCAGTTGGTGCATGTGTAATGACCGTTGTTCCGGTTACTGTGAGAGAGGATGCTGTGTTGGTGCTGATGTAACAATTTGTGTTGGTACCAGATGATGTATTCGAGAAGCTAAGGTTTCCAGCAATAGTATTGCCTAGACTGTTGTGTGCGATGTAGAAATTATTTGAACCAGAATTGGTGATGTCCAGATTTGCCCCAAAAGTGTCAGCACTTCCATTTCCCATCAGAAAATAACCGGATCCGGTATTCACCAATGTGGCATTGCCTGTAAAAGTATTTCCTCCGACAGAAGCATCATTGATAGCTCCCGTTTTGGTCAGGCTGGCAGTACCGGAATAGTTTGTGCCACGTGTATTCATTCGGGGTGCCTCAAAAACGACATTTCCCCCCCAATCTGAGTCGTATTGATTCATATAGGCGGTACCTGTTCCAACCAGGGTTTGTGGTGTTGCCCCGACCTGAGTGAAGTTTCTGAAGGTCATGAAACCGGCAATGAATCCTCCCGCTCCAACGGTCACAGTTCTGGTAGCAACCAATGTGGCGCTTCCGCCACCGTTTCCAAAAATAATTCCATCGCAGTTGGCATTCGTTGATTCCAAAACAATGGACTCGTTGTACAAATTCGTGCTGTTGGCACTGGTGTTGCAGTAAACTTGCGAATTGGTAGCTGAAGCGCTGTTGCTGATATAGAGGCTGTCGCTACAAGTGATATCTCCGTTGTTGCCCAGGTAAATGTATTTATTTGTTCCTGCCCCTCCATTGCTGAGTCGCGTAACGCCTCCAATCGTGACGGTAGAAGCAGTTCCGTTGGCTACTATGATCTGCCCTGTGGTACCTGAAGCAGAGTTGGTCGCGGTTAGATTTCCGCCAATTGTCACATCTCCATCTGAACCAATGTAACCCAGACAACTGGCGGTTGACCCTGAATTGGTTAATACAACGTTTCCGGTAATCGAAAGGGTAGAGGTACTAGTGGTGGATAAATAGACGACACCGCTTGTTCCGGTTGGATTATTTGTTACTGTCAAGTCTCCACCGATCGTATTTCCGGCACTGTTATAGGCGAGGTACATATGCCGGGTTCCTGAGTTCAGCAAATCAACATTGGCTCCAAAAGTATCCGGAGAACCGCTCCCCATTAGAAAATAGCCACTGCCTGTATTGGCCAGGATAGCATTTCCAGTAAATGTATTTCCTCCAGCCGATTGATCATCAGTGGCTCCAGTTTTTGTTAAACTGGAAGTGCCTGAATAAGTGGTGGTGTTGGTGTTCATACGGGGGGCAGAAAAAACCACATCACCGCCCCAATTGGAATTTATCTGACGCATGTATGAAGTTCCTGTTCCTGCCAGGGCTTGCGCGGTAGGTCCAACCTGAGTAAAGTTTCTGAAATAAAGGTCACCAGCAATGAATCCTCCTGCACCAATGGTTACCGTTCTGGTGGCGGCCAAAGTGCCACTTCCTCCGCTGACTCCAAATTGAAAACCATCACCGCTGGCATGGGTCTCTTCAATAACGATGTTGCCATTATAGACATTCACACTGTTGGCTCCTGAATGAAGATATACCAGGGAGTTCGTAGCAGAGGCGTTGTTGGTTACAACCAGCGAATCTCCAAAAGTGACATCACCGTTGTTGCCAAGATAAATGGTTTTGGTAGTGCCGGAACCGCTGTTGGTAAAATGGCTGGTCCCGGCTATGCTGGCTGTTGAATTTGTTCCATTGGCTACATATATCGCTCCACTTGCACCATTGGGGTTATTGGTTGCGACCACATCACCACCAATACTAATGTCGCCTTCCGAGCCCAGATAGACACTGCTTGTTGCGGCACTTCCTGTGTTGGTGACAGTTACATCTCCTGCGATAGAAAGGGTCGAAAGGGCTCCTGTGCTCAGGTAAACCAGTCCGTTGGTGCCGCCACTGGTATTGTTGCTGATTGTCACATTTCCCGCTACGGTGTTGCCCGGACTGCTGTGTGCCACGTAGAGGTTGTAGGTGCCAGAATTGAACAAGTCAAGATTGCCTCCAAACGTGTCAGCAGTGCCATTTCCCATGAGCAGGTAACCACTCCCAGTTGCCGTGAGAGTTGTATTTCCGGTAAATGTATTTCCTCCCACAGAGGCGTCATTTGTTGCGCCAGTTTTTGTGAGGTTTGCCGTACCGGAATAGGTGGTAGTTGTGGTATTAATGCGTGGAGCTGCGAACGTCACATCGCCACCCCAGTTGGAACTAATTTGACGCATGTAAGAGGTCCCGGTTCCCGTTAAAGTTTGTGTGGTAGCACCTACCTGAGTGAAGTTGCGGAAATACATGTCGCCAGCAATAAATCCGCCTCCACCAACAGTTATTGTTCTGGTTGCCGCTAACGTCCCGGAACCATTACTGTTGCCGAACAAGATGCCATCATTACTGGCATTGGTTACTTCCAATACGATATTTCCATTGTAAGCATTGACACTATTGGCTGCGCTGTTGCAATAAACCTGTGAACTGGTGGCGGAAGCGCTATTCGTTATTGTCAGTAAATCACCAAAAGTGATATCTCCGCTTTGACCCACGTATGTCACTTTCGTTGTTCCGGAGCCTGAGTTGGTGATAGCACTTGTACCTCCTATGCTCACGGTAGAATTAGTTCCATTGCCAATGTATAAAATGCCGGTTGTTCCGCTGGGAGAGTTGGTTCCCATTAGGTTTCCCGCAATGGTCACATCACCATCCGATCCTATATACGCATTACTGGTTGTAGCGCTTCCCGAATTGATCAAGGTCAAATCTCCGCCTATTGTTAGGGTAGACGCACTGTTATTGCTGAGATACATTGTACCGGATGTGCCAGTAATGGTATGGGTTACGTTTAGATTGCCTGCTACGTTGTTGCCTGCACTGTTGTTGCCAAGGTACATGTGGTAACTGCCCGAATTGATCATGTCCAGATTGGCAGAAAAAGTATCTGGACTGCCATTTCCCATCATGAAATATCCGCTGCCGGTATTGGTCAAAGTTGAGTTGCCCGTGAATGTATTTCCTCCGGCAGAAGCGTCATTGATTGCTCCATTTTTAGTCAAACTGGATGTGCCGGAATAGTCGGTTCCTCTCGTTGTTATTTGAGGAGCAGAGAATACAACATCTCCACCCCATGAAGCATCATAAATCGTCAATACGCCCGAGCCTGTCAGTGCCAGGTTTTGCGCTGTCGCCCCAGTTTGAGTAAAGTTGCGCAAATAGAGTGTTCCGGTAGAAAAGCCTCCGCCACTTAAAGAGATGGTGCGAGTTGCCGCCAATACTCCGCTGCCACCGCTTAGGCCAAAATAAACTCCAATTGAATTAGCTGTAGTAGACTCCACCGTGATGTTGCCACCGTAAGTGTTGGAACTGTTGGCTCCGCTATGACAATGGACATGAGAATTGGTTGCAGTGGAACTGTTGGTTATTGAAATGGTGCCGGCAAAGGCAACATCCCCATTGTTCCCAAGGTAGACGCGTTTGGTGTTGGAAGCCCCTGAATTTGACACAGTCGTATTGCCACCAACCGAGGCAGTAACATCCAACCCATTGGCAAAATAAACTTCACCTGTGGTGCCTGAAGCAGCATTGGTGATGGATAGGTCTCCACCGATGGTCACATCTCCTGAGTTTCCTAAGTAAATAGTGCCAGTGGTCGCGGAACTGTTGTTGATCAATGTGGCGTTTCCATCAATTGTTAATGTCGCAGGAACTCCATTGCTAAGAAAGCCAATGGCAGATGTGCCGGATGCTGATTGTGTGTATGAAAAGTCGCCACCCACATAAGTACCGGCTGTATTGTGGGCCAGGTAAAAATGATAAGTGCCGGAATTGATGATGTCAAGGTTATTTCTGAAAGTGTCCGGTGCTGTATTGCCCAATAAGAAATACCTGGAGCCAGCATTGGTTAAGGTGGCATTGCCGGTAAAAATATTGCCTCCAACACTCGCGTCATCAGTTGCGCCATTTTTTGTCAAGCTGGAGGTACCAAAATAAGTGGTTCCTCGCGTGTTAATTCGTGGTGCAGTAAAAACAACATCTCCACCCCACGAAGCATCGTAGCAATAGATACGCGCGGTACCGGTCAGGGTAAGACTCTGCGCTGTGGCACCCGTTTGTGTGAAGTTTCTGAGTTCGAGGTCACCTGCAACATAAGGGCCTGCCAGACTAATTGTAAAGGTCGCTCCCAAGGTTCCGCTTCCTCCACCATTGCCGAATTGTATGCCGTCTGTTGCAGCATCGGTCGATTGAAGGGTGATGTTTCCATTGTAACTGTTGTTACTGGCAGCGCTATGGTTCGCATACACCTGAGAATTGGTGGCTGTGCTGTTGTTAATGATATCCAACGTGCCGTTGAATGTCACATCACCTGCATTTCCCAAATAAATTCTCTTGGTCGTTGAAGCTCCACCGTTGGTTGCTGAAGTATTTCCGTTGATGGTTACCAGACCTGATGCTCCATCCGAAACCTGAATGTATCCCGCAGCTCCGCTGGCAGAATTGGTAAATGTCACGTCATCATTGAGGGTTGTTGTACCCTGTCCTCCTGCAATGATTCGGCAATCTGAAGAAGAACCGGAATTGGTAAAGGTGCTTGTACCGTCAACTGTTAAGGAAGATCCCGCCAGAGTTGTGAAATACGTGTAGGTGTTTGAACCACCTGATCCAGTATTCGTAACCAGCAAGTTGCCACCAACATAATTGCCGGCAGAATTGTAAGCGATGTAAGTGTGTTGTGTCCCAGCATTCTGCACGGTCAAATCCAATGCGAATGTGTCAGGAGAGGTATTGGCCATAAGGATATAACCACTACCAGTATTGGTGATGGTGGTATTGCCCGCAAAGTTGTTGCCTCCAACACTTTGGTTGCTACCTGCTCCTGTTTTGGTCAGGTCCGTTACACCGGAGTACACGCTGCCACGGGTACTAATCTGTGGAGCAGAAAACGAAACGTCACCTCCCCAACTAGCATCGTAAAGGGCCAAAAAACAAGTTCCGGTGAGGGTTAAAGTTTGGGCCGTTGCACCGGTTTGCGTCAGGTTACGCAATTCCAAATTACCAACAGAGAAGCCGCCTGCACCGATGGTTAAAGTTTGTCCGGTTCCCAGGGTGGAGGAGCCATTGCCACTACTAAATCGAATACCTCCGCTAGAGCCACTGGAGCTAATAACGACATCATTATCAAACGTACTGCCGGAGCCGGTATGGGCCAAATAGATGGTTCCCGATCCGGTGGAGGTTACGGTTAAATATCCATTGAAGTCATCCACACCGCCACTTCCCAGTACCCAATTTCCTCCGGCTCCATTGTGTAGTAAGTTGGTGGAGTCGTTGAAAACGTTACCTCCATTGCCGGTGATACTGCCTGAGCCATTTTTTGCAAAATTGGAAACCCCGTTAAAAGTAGAGCCACTCAGGGCAATGTTGGATGAAGTAATGTCCACATCTGACCCGAATGTCGTTCCATTGAAAGTCGTGTTGCCGGTGGAATTAACCGTAAAAGAGCTGGTACCGGGAGTGTCATTGATGGTTCCGCCTGATAGAGTAACGGTGCCAGAAGTAGTAAATCCGTTGCCATTGAGATCGATGGTACCCGTATAAACATTTGTTAACACGAGGCCGCTGATGCCCACAGCCACATCAACGTTGCAGTTGCCCAATCCATTGCCGTCAAATCGTGCGTTTTGAAGGGCGGTAGGAGGGCCAGAGCCATCTGCAGCAGCTCCAGAGGAGGCGGCCCAATTGTCTCCGCTCCACGAGGCAGCAACACCCGCAACCCAATAGCGGGTTTGGGCATGAAGCACACCATTGCCAATAATGAAAACTAAAAGTATCAGAAAAAGGACCTTTTTGGGAACGGTGAATTGGCCTGTGAGGCAATGGACGAAATAATGCATTTTTGGTGTGAAAAGGCGTTTTTTTCGGTTCAAGTGCTATAATAGGTGCGTTACCTGTACGAATCGATCTTCCAAATGTTACCTTTAACGCTAAAAAGATCAAATAATTTTGACGACCTTCAGAAGGAGGCATGGAAGGTTTAAATAGTGAAAAAAAATGTGTCCTTTCAATGGAGTTTGATCCAACCAACTTCAGATTCGGAAAAAAATCACATCATGAATTTTTTGAAAGGACGATGAAACAGGTGTTTATAATAATTGATTATTAGTGATTTATAGAATTTTTTATCTGTCAAGTGTTCGGGGAGGCTAAAAAATCCTGTGAACATGACCAATCTGTTTATTTTTTTTTAGAATAAAGCTTAGATTTGGCCGTTGCCAATCCTTGGTTTGCAAAAATATATCGTCTCTAAAGTGTTTTAAGACGCCTGCTTTTTACACTTATCATTTTTTTAGAAATTCGAATCAATTTGAGAGCCCTGTTTTTCTCATTTTTCTTTCTGTTGTTTCTTAATTGTTTGCATGCACAAGAAGTGTTTATGCGAGAGACTGTGCCAAATATCACAGTTGCCTGGCAATTTCTGGGGCGCGATGCTTCATTGAGAGTTTGGGATATCGAAATTGACCACAATGGGGTTCCCGTTATTTCTCATGCGAAAGGGGTTAATCGATTTTATGGTGGCAAACTTACCGATGTGTCCAAATCTAAAGGTGCTTCTTCTGGAAGTTTTTTTAGCATGTACCGTGATAACTATGACAGGCTTTGGTTAGCGGGGCATAGTTCACTACAATTCATAGAGGGAGATAGCATTTACCGATACCCGTTACCTGACAGTATAAATAAGCGTTTCAGGTTTCAATTGGAGTCTTTTCACAAGGATGCATCGGGTACGGTGCATTTGGGCTTAAAGGGCTGGGGATACTACAAGGTTTATTCTGATGGCACTGTAGAGGAGGTATTGGGCAAATCTTCCGGGATTAGTGGAGCTGTGGTAACTCATTTGGCCGATGGAACCCCATTTTACTTCATCATTGTCCAAGCAGGATATCCGGAGAATATGTCGGTCTATTACATGACTGACAGCAAGGAATTAAAAAAAATCGGAGAATCGTCTGAGAAGAAGTCCGTTTATGAGTCTTCTCTCGTTGAGCACGATGGTGGTATATTGAGCCTGTCTATTGGAGTGAATGATATTTTTCAATTGAAAGCTGATTCGCTTATCAGGCATGTGGTGTTTGATTTTGCTGTCATTAAGTTATTTGTTGATAGTCGCAACACGTTGTGGATTGGAACGATCGATGGAGGCCTCTTTGAGGCCTTAGATGATAGCCTTCAGCATTTCAGAAATTATTCGGTGGATGGTGCCAGTGCTGTGGTTGCCGAAGATAAAGAAGGTGGATTGTGGATAAAATCGGAAGGCGTGAGTTTTGGGCGCATTGCCCAACCAGCCATTCCCCACCTTTCTGAACGAACAGGCTTTGAGCAGTTTGTAATGATTCAACGGATAGATGGAACTGCCGATAGCCTTTTATGCCTGGCCTATTCTTATGGCATTTTTATGCTTCACGGAGATTCAATTAGAGAAATCCCTTTGCCTCAATTGACACACGCTCCTGGCCAACCGGGGCATGACGTTTTTCAGATTACTTCTTGTTACAACAGCGTGCGTCATGAGTATTGGGTCGGCTTTTTTGGAATGGTCACTCGTTTGGAAGAAAATGGATGGAAGGAAATACGATTAAATCCTGATCTATTTAAAGATACGATTGTCATTAGCCTTCATGCCCGGTCTGATGGGGTTATGATGGGAACTACTAGAAGAGAATTATTTCTGGTTCAGGAAGATGAGATTGTTCCTGTTACGAAGGGAGGAGCTCACCGAATTTATGATTTTGCTATTGAACCCTCTGGGAAAATTTGGGTCGCTTGTAAGGATGGCTTGTGGATTCTTGAGAATGGTCAATTGGTACGTCCCTTGGAGGAGATGCCTGAGGAACTGAAACAGACTCAGTACTTGATAAAATTTTGTCAGGGTTCTGTTTGGGTGCAATCGGTGCAACAAAGCCTAATCCGCTTCAATGGTTCGGAGTTAGAAGTGATTAGAGGTAAAGATGGTGAGGAAGTGTGGGCAGGCAATATGGCAGTAGGTCCCAACGGTTATTTGTGGGCAGGAGATAACAGGCAAACTGGAAGTGTGCTTCGATTGAGCTTTGATGGAGAAAAGACAGATGTTCAGCGCTTTCGATTTGACGATGCTGCTGGAAAGAAAGTTTCTCGCCAGGGGCTGGTGGTTACAAAAGAAAAGATTTTCGTTGGTTCTGCGGCTGGGCTCTACATTGCTGATCATGAAATGTTAACCAAGGAATTCGATCCGGTTGAAACAGTTCTCACCCAAATTCGCATCAATCATGATCCAGTGAAGATCGCAGAACGGTATCAATTGGAGCACAATGAAAACTTCATCAACGTAGAATACAGTGCCCTTAGTTTTCGGAGAAAAGAAATTAAGTCACGTTACCGCATGTTGGGGTTAGACACCAGCTGGTTCGATTCGAACTATCAAGGGGAGCAATTTACCAACCTTTTTCCTGGAGAGTACCGTTTTCAAATACAGTCAAGAGTAAAAAGCGAGCCATGGGGGGAAACGAAGGAAGTGGTGTTTCTCATCGCAAAACCTTATTGGGCAACTTCGTGGTTTAGAATCTTAATTGCCCTTTTGAGTCTGTTTTTGCTTTATGGAGCTTTTCAGTTTCGTGCGCGACAGGTGCGAAACCGGGAGCAATATAAATCGAAAGTGGCGTTGGAAATGGCGCGGTTGGAGTTAAAAGCAATAAAGGCACAGTTGAACCCACACTTCATCTTTAACTCCATAACATCGGTGATGTATTACTTGTCGAAAAACGAACCTGACAATGCAGAGAATTACTTGCACCGTTTTTCTAAATTGATTCGATCGGTGCTGGACAATTCTGAAAAGTCAACCGTGCCTTTGAGCGAAGAACTGGCTTTGTTGCGGCATTATGTGGCGTTGGAATCAGAACGTTTTCAAGGTGGCGGAATTCAATTTGATGTTACTTTTAAGCACATTGAGCCCGATGATTTACAAATTCCACCAGCTCTTTTTCAGCCGTACATTGAGAATGCCATATGGCATGGGTTGCAATACAAGGAAGGGGCACGCAGGATACTCGTGCATGGAGAGAGGGAAGGGGATTACCTGAAAATGACGGTAGAAGACAATGGCATTGGGCGAGAGGCTGCTGCAAAAAGAGGAACTGGGCGAAAAGAGCAGCGTTCTTATGGGATGATGATTGCTTCCAGAAGAATTGAAGCCCTCAACCTACATGAAGTCAAAGAGGTGGTTACGGAAGATTTAAAAGATGAAGCCGGCCATGCTATCGGAACAAAAATCACTTTTTACCTGCCACTGTTGACAGAAAATACGTCTATTGATTACAGAGTCTCAAACAAACGCCAAGCTTAATGATGAACGCTTTAATAGTTGATAATGAATTTATGCCTGCGGAACATCTGGAGCGCATGATTCTGCGTTATTGTCCACAAATTGAAGAACGAACGATCTTTCAAAAACCTACTGAGGCCCTACTGTTCCTGAGGGAAAATCAGCCGGATGTCGTGTTTTTGGACATTGAGATGCCCGAGATGAATGCGTTTGAATTCATCGAAATTGTGGGGCTGGAAAATATGCCTCCCATCATTTTTACTACGGCTTACAGCAACTATGCCGTGCAGGCTTTTAAAGTGCAAGCGCTGGATTACCTGCTGAAACCCGTAGACCCCGATGATTTGGTTGCAGCCGTAAAAAGGCTGGAATCCGTCAGCCCAAAAGAGCGCGAGAAAAAGTTAACTGAATTAATGTTGGACCCTCCTGCACCAGAGGACGGTCGATTGGTGCTGGCCAATGGACAGTTTTATCACTTCGCTCAAATGGATGAAATCATTCGCGTGGAAGGAAATGGCAGTTACTCGGAATTTTTCCTCACTGACGGCCGGAAAATTATGACCAGCAAGCACCTCAAATCTTACAGTCAACGCCTGTTGGACAAAGGTTTTGTGCGCACCCACCAGTCGCACCTGGTCAATGCCCGCTTCATTGAAGGCTTTAACAAGGCAGATGGGGGAGAATTGGTGCTGAAAGAAGCGCACCGGGTGCCCATCAGCACGCGTTTAAAAAGCAAAGTGTTCGAGCTACTTGGGTTGAAATAAACCAATAATTTTCTTCTTTTATTTCCAGGAAAGCGTGTTCAGCGATCGCAAAATACGCTGTGTTCACTCAATTTCTGTTTAGAGCTCCATTTACTTGATTTTATGGCAGTTCTTCCTGCGTCTTCCTGTCGGATTTTAATTCAACCCGCACGGATTTGAGTTGATATACCACGGATCTCAATTCGTGCCCGATTGATTCATGATAAAGTTGCTAATTGGATGGATTAACCAAAAACAATTATGCACATGAAAAAAACACTACTCGCGCTCCTCATGGGAGCCACCTTTGGGCTGCAGGCGCAGTTCGTTTCTAAGTTCCAAAATGGAATGGACCACAACTACTACAGCATTGAATCTCTGGATGATGATGTAGTTATGGCTGGAACTGTTTTCCCATCACAATCACTCACCAATACAGATATACACGCTCAAAGACTGGATGCCAGTGGCAATGTGGTGTGGGAAATATATCAGGACATCGGCTCTGATGAGCGCTGCATGGGCATGACCATTCAGGAAAACTGGATTATTCTCACCGGAACACTCATCGAAAACCAGCAAAACAAGGTGTTTGTGATGCGATTGGATGCCAACAATGGAACGTTGGTCGACTTTGTAAAATTGGACCCAGCTGGTACTGCTTATCCTGATCAGTTGGGGCAAGATGTCATTTATTCCGATGTAGCTGATCGTTACTTCATCGCGGGATGGGGCAAAGATGGTTTTAGCTCTGGCGGAGTGTTGATTTGCCTTGATGCTAATCTCGGGCATCTGTGGACCAGGGAGTTAACTGGCGCAACTTTATCCACAGTAGTTGACATGCCCGGACATGGTGTTTTTGTCATGGGATCAAATACAGTCGCAGCAGCTTTTGATTACAACGGAGGTGCCATGTGGCAGATAATTTCCTACGTAGGAGCTGGACAAGCTGCCGTTTATGATGCACCGAATGACAGAATTCTGTTGGTGACAGAAGAGGCAGTGGCCGAAATTTCCAACGCATCAGGTGGCGCGACCATGACTCAGGCCAATTGGCTTAGTTATACTGGACCTTTTACCGGACCATATGACATTGGTGAATTGTTGGATATTGAATTAAATGCCAACACTGGGAATTTAGCTGTATTGGGCTTGCTCAATTATGACGGAGTCATTGGTTACCACGATTATCCGATGATGATAATGTTGGACCCCAACAATTTATCCGTGCAAAATACTACGATGGTGCGGACTTTCAACCACCTGTTTATCTCCCATGACAGTCCATTCTTTTCAGTCTACAACAATTCGGTGTTCAACAACAATTCCTTGACTACGGTAGGCGATGATTTTGCCTACGTGAGTTACGAAAGTATTTCGATAACGAACAATACCTACAATGTGAATGCAACAAGAACTGACCCTAATGGAAAAGTGAGCGTTGACTGTTCGGACGCGATAAACATTGACGATACTCCAATCAACCTGCACTTTAGTAATTCAGTATCTGTTAATGGAGTGGCGCACAATGAAGTTCCTATGGCCTCTTCCGAATTTGTGGAGCCGCACGATTTCATGCGCGGCTGTTTTGATTTTGCGCCTTGTGACGTCAATGCCAGCTCTCTCCAAATCGATCAGATGTTGGGCTGTTCAATAGCACAGTATTCGGTGACTGCATCGGCTGGAACTGGAACCGTCATTAGTCAGTACGCTTGGGATTGGGATGATGGCAGTCCTATCACGACAACAACGGGTCCCACAGCTACACATCAATTTACTGGTACTAGCAGCATTGGTCCGTGTACGCACAATGTTTGTGTAACCGTATTCGGCATTGGATCTGACGGAAGCTCTTGCCAACAACAATTCTGTCTGGTAATGGGCTCTATTACTCCAAATACTGCTTGTGGCATCTGCCAAAGAAAAGGGTTTGACATTGAGGATGGAGTAGAAGGTAGCACAGAAGTCGTTGAAATCAGTATTGTTCCCAATCCTGCAGCTGATCTCTTTGCGATTCGTGGAATTACAGGTAACACCAACTACACCATCATGGATTTGACTGGAAGAGTGGTTTTCTCTGGAACAACAGTAGACAACAGTTCCATTGATGTGAGTGGGCTGAAACAAGGAGTCTACCTGGTAAAAGCACAAGATGAGCTGGGCCAGGGTATCACCGAAAAATTAGTGGTCAAATAGCTTTAAAAATAATTCAAAGTACCTCGGAAGGATAAAAACTTTCCAGGGTGCTTTTCCGATTGGCCGTAGCGTGTGGATTCCAATTCAACCAAAGAGAAGGGTAAGAAGCCCACTAATGCGGGCTGTAATTATTTAACTGTAATCAATTAACCAAACAATACGAAACAATGAAAAATGCAATGAAATTTTTGAGTGCTGCTATTTTGGTGGCTGTAATGGTTACTTCTTGTTCGAAAGAAGACATCCAGGAACCAGTCGAAAACCAGGTTACTTCTGAAGTGAATACACCCCAAAACCAACGGAATTGGAAAGTATTGGGAAGAAGCTGTTGTGCCTACGTAGTATGTTGCAAGCCATCAGGAGGAACCGCGGGAAATTGTGCTTCTTCTCCTACCAGATGGGATGCACGTGATTGGGGGCGTGAAAACTGTGGAAGTTTGGCCAACACGGATATATTTCCAGCTTTTGAGCAAATGCAATTCGCCAATGCCTTAATCGCCAGTCCATTGCCAGGTACCAATAATGGAAGTGAAGAGTTTGTTTCCATTATTCCGCCAGGTGCAGGCACCTACCAAGGCACAACGATTAAAGATGTTAGACAAGAAGAGGTTTTTCACCCAGCTTCGTCTATCTCCTTTGACGAAATGTTGTATTGGGTTGGAGAACCTACCAGCAATGTATCTGATGAAAGAAAGGCCATTGTGCATCTAATGATTTTTGGAATTTATCAGGGCGGTACGACTGCTGGAGCCATTCAAGAGAACCACAACTTAACCGAAGACAATTACAATTCGTTGATCAACCGAAATTTTACGGAAGAATTCCAATTGGACTATGACGATGAAACATATGAAATGAGCTGGGTATTCTAAGCGAATTTAAGTTGTAATCCTTTGCAATCAACCTCGTTCCGGGATTTTCCGGAACGAGGTTTTTTGATCAGGCATTTAAGATTTTTTCGGCATCCTGTCCTTTTTCAATTCGTTGCAAGTAGCTGGCGTAGCTGTTGTTTGCACGCTCAATCAGAGCAATTGATCCTTGTTCTTTTGCCACCTCAATGGATTCCTTAAACAGCGATTCGGCTTCATCGGCAGTGGAGTTGTCCATAGCCAGCACCTCGGCTTTGTACCGCAGTATTTCTGAAAGGAAATGTTTTTCCTCGCACGAAGCGATGTGTTCGATTCCGATTTGGGCGTATTTTAAGGTTTCTTCCCATCGCCCTGCCTGAAAGTAGGCGTGCGTTACCATGCTGTAGCCTAAGCCTGTTGTGACGACTAACCCGGTAGAGTTCCATTCCGCTATTCCCTCGAGCAGTTCTTTTACCCCGGCATCCACATCGTGCAAAACCGCATTGGCCACCTGCGTTTTTAGTCGACTGGTTTTAATGGCTTCATCCACGTTAAAACTAACCTAGCCTTACAAATTCCTAACACAACCTTACATTGGTTTTAATCACCGATTGCACCTTTGTGACTGGCTCAACCAGTGATTGTCCGGACATGAACTTTTTTAGCCATATCTAAAGCACGAGGTTTCTGGTTCATGGAACTTCTGATTAATAATTTAAACAACTAGAGATATGAAAAAGTTAGTTTTTGCCTTAGTCGGCATAGTAGGAATGTTGGCCTTAACCAACAATGTTCAAGCTCAATCAATCAAAGCAACTAATGCCACTGCATGTCCAATGCGGATAGAGGTAAAGGTAGGATGCCCAACACTTTTAGGTGGCTTCACGGCAACATTGCCTGCATACTCCATGCAAACCTGGAATCTTGGAATAGACGTAAATGAAGTCAATGTTTGGAATCCAAACGATCAGTCAAATGTGCAGTTTTTACTACAATGCGTTGCTCCTGGATTTACGCTCACTGGATCCACAGGTATTACTTGTGCGGTGCAACAAGGTATCGTTGTCAATACTTCCCGACAAAATAATTTGTACGAAGTACAGATAATGTAAGGTGAAGTAAGTACGCATATTGGTAGCGAAAAAAACTACCACAGACCGGGGTGAACTTGAACGTTTGCTCCGGTTTTTTATGGCGGGTAGTCCAGTCCTTAGCCGATAGGGAATGGTCCTGTGGGTGATTACTACTAGGGGAGGCTCCCATGATAAAATAATTACCAATTTTACCCGCACAACGATTTCCACGCACTAGATTCACCTATGCTCAAGAATGCCACCGTTCCCATCCTTATTGCCTTGGTCTGTTTTTCATTGGCGAGTCCGGTAGTTAAACTCCTGAGTGAACGGGGTGGAGAGCTGGGAAACGCCATTTCCTTTTGTAACCTGCTGTTCATCGGCAACCTCTGTGCTGGTATCATTGTTTTGTTTTCTTTCGGGACACGCGGTATACTCAAGGAGATTCGTGGATTTACTTTGAAGCAACACCTCATGTTGCTGGTCTGCATCGTCATTGCTGCGCTCTATCCGGGTTTGATCTATACTGCATTGGAAAGTACCACGGTTACGAATGTGGTCATGCTCTCACGGTTTGAGAGTATCCTTTATGGCTTGCTCGCCTGGATGATTTATAAGAATGTCTTGAACCGAAATGAAATAATAGGCTTCAGCATCATTGGAGTAGGAGTGCTGGCCATCGTGTATGTCAAGGAAATGTACATGTTCCGAAATGGGGACATGATTGTTTTGATAGCAGCGGTTGTCGAAGCTTTTGCCATTGTTATCAGCAAAGAAACGCTGAAATTTTGCTCCCTGCGTACCTTTTTATTTGTGCGCAATTTTTTCTCCGCAGCCGCATTCTTTCTTATTGCCATGAAGCTCTATGGGGTGCATCATTTCAGCGAAGCTTTTCATCCCAACTTGTTGCTGCTTATGACGGTTTATGCGCTGATCGTGATTATTCTTGGTCAGTTTATGTGGTATAAGGGAATCAAGTCTGCATTGCCAGAGACAGTTTCTAATTTGACGATGCTGACTCCATTCCTCACCTTGTCTTTTGCTTTTCTATTGCTCCACGAAATTCCCGACACGTACGAAACAATTGCCATTGTATTGATTTTGACCGGAATGGTGGTTGCGAAGATCAAAACCAAATCAAAGTCAAAAGAAGCCGTGGTTAACCAGCTTGACAAGTCTTTGTCTGGAGGTTAGCAGTGGATGGGATAAAAAAAAATGGGCCGTCTTGCGGTGAGATAACTCAGTTCAATGAAATATGACTGCTGGAAATGGCTCCCTTTTAGTCTTGTTTTATAAGCTTAATAACTTCTTGACACACGCGACTTTTTTCCTGATTTTTGCATAGTTTACTTTCAACACTTTGCAGCCGCAGATTATATCACATCTTTGCCGCATGGCATACGGTTGGAGTAATACGAATCCCTTTTTTAGGTGGTTTTAGAAGAAATACTTACCAGAGTTTTGCGCCCAGCGTTGCTCCTGTTATTGTGCCTTATTATTTTTGTGGGTTCCACCATCATGTTCAACAAGTTCAGCATTCGTAAAACTACCGCAGACCGTATTTATTCGGATGTTGGCAACCTGCCCAAATCCGATGTAGGCTTGTTGCTCGGCACAATGAAGCACCTGCATGATGGCTCCGTTTTTAGTCTCTACCAGGCCCGAATCGATGGAGCGGTCAAACTATATCAGGCACAAAAGGTTGATCGGATCTTGATCAGTGCTACCATGCACAACTCTTCTGGGGAAAATGAGGTGGAAGCAATGCATCAAGACTTGCTTAAAGCGGGCATTCCAGCAGAACGAATTGAGTTGCATGAGCAAGGGGAGCGAACTTTTGCTTCTATTGAACACTTGGTCAATTCGGAGCAGCAATACACGATCATTAGTCAAGAGTTCCATCTGGCCAGAGCTCTTTTTATAGCCGAAAAGCGAAAGGTGAAGGCAGTGGGATATGCGGTGCCAGGAGCGCACGCTACTGTCTTAACAGACAGAGAGCACCTGGCCCGCTTACGAATGCGGTGGGACCTGCTGATTCATTAAGAATCAGCCATGGAGTACCTTGTTCAGGTTGGTTTGAACTTTGTTGACCAGTCCGTTGGGGGCAATTCTTTTTCCTGCTCCGACCTCTTTTGGAATAAATGACAACAAGATGGAAGTATGGGAATTGGAGCGGGCCGGGTATCGGCCGTGCCATGTGGCATTGTCAAAAAAGTAGACGTCTCCAGGACGGCCTATGGCCGGAGTGAGGAACCTACCCAATCTCTTGGGATAAAGAAAAGGAAAGTACTTTAATATGCGTGGCCAGTGGTTGGAACCAGTAACGAAAACGGTGGCTCCATCGATGGTGGTGGTGTTCGACAGCAAAATACTGATGCTCATCTCATTGGACAGGTCATGATGCAACCGCAATTGAGAACCGTTGGGTTCAATTTTTCGAATCATTGCATACCATAGCCGGTAGTCGTCCCCAAGCTGGCTTTTCAATAAATTTTGCACTTCAGGTTGACCCAATAATTCATCAATGATGCTGTCTACCTTTTTAGAGCAACCCAGAAAATCATAGAGTGTAGTCGGAGCTTTTGGACCGGCAAACAAGGAGGCTTGCCACCTTCCACTTTTGGCAAATTGCCGGTAACCCGACCAAGGTTTGGCCGACCCTTGCAGCAGTGTTTCACATTCCTGTTGTAACAAGGCAATGTCATTGCTTGCTAACAATTCAGGTTGCTTGAAAAAACCACACTTGGTAAATGTTTTGGGGGCTAAATGCACCAGCGTCATTGTACAATGAATATTTCTAAAGCGAGCTGACTATTCATGAAAACCTGGTTGGCAACAAGCAAGGAACATGGAGGTTATTTCAACAAGCGAGATGATCAAAAGTAACTAAACAGGGCTGAAAGTCAAAGGATATTCCTGCCACCCCGCATGATAGATCTCTGCCTGAATGTTGGAAGGACTGTAGAAAAAAAAACTGGGCTGTCTCCTCTCGAGACAGCCCAGTTCAATGAAATGTATTTGTGATTTCGGTGACTCTCTTAGTCTTGTTTTAAGAGCTTAATAACTTCGGTGTCACTGGCATTGCGCAGCTTAAGGAAGTAGACACCATTGGGTTGGTTGGATAAATCAATGGTGATGGAACGATTGCTGCTATTGGTTATGTCAACGACAACCTGACCTGTGATGGTGGTCACCATGTAGTCGTAGTTTCCTACTTCGGCAAAGTCAACCCGGAACATACCTGAACTTGGATTGGGGTAGATGACTGTATTCTCCAGTTCATTGATGGCCATCTTCCATATGGGGTCCATGTTGATGCAACCAGGGCACCATGGGTCGGTGCTCGGGCCACCACCGCCACCGCCACCACCAGTACTAGGAGGATCGTCTACTGCTGTGCCATCGAATGACCCACCTGCTGGAATACTGGGCTTGAAATCACACAAAGAGTGTGTGCCATTGGAATTAACCAGCCCCCATTGGTTGCCAGGAGCAGCCGTCAAAATAGCATCCAGGCTCACAGCGGTCGCACTTTTTCCATTGGTGAGGAATTGGTCTCCATTGCGGTGCAGAATGGCCAGGGAGTAAGGGCCAGGTTCCAGTGACAGCGTTGGGTTGGCCACATCGGCCGGATTTTTAAAATTACTCATGTTTGACTGCTGGTAAGTTTGGGAGAGGAGCAATTGAGGTAAACTGGCTCCGCTCTCATCAACCAACCACACTTCTGCCCAGTTGTCAGAATGCAGTGCTAAATCGAACTTGATGGATTGAGGAAGGCCTGGAGGGCCACAAACACAAAAACCATTTTGATATACAACAGGAGTTCTGTTATTATACCAGTTGGGAAGGCCAACGACATCACTGTGGTAGCTCATGTATTTGGATAGGGAAGAGGCCCAATCGTAATTCACATCCTTGGGAATAATTTGGGCGGCTTGGCCTTGGTATCCCATCAATGAACGATAGGGTACCTGAGTCACTACCCAATCATCGTCTGCATTTAAGGCAGGGATTGTCATGCCAGGGTTGGCGTTGTCGTATCCTGTGCTGGCAATGAGCATGTTTTGGCAACCACTGGTTATGATGTTGACAGCTTCTGCTCCGTCTACGCCATTGTAAACACCGCATCCAACATCCGATCCGTAGAACAAGCCATTTAGACTAGGGGTGAATGGGCAGGCGGGGTCCTTCCAGCTTATGACTCCTACCTCGCTGGAGACAATGGTACCGTCCAAACTGACGCCTGTGATGGTGTTGGCATCATTTCTCTGAAGCAGGGCCAATGAATAACTTCCTGGAGCCATCATGACGGTAACCGCTCCAGATGAAGATTCCGGGTCACTAAAATTAGCGGTTGTTACCTGATGCGTTTGTGTAAGTATCGCATTGGGAACAAAAGGATTTCCTTGATCGTCCAATATCCATACTTCAGCCCAATTGTCTGCATGCAGCATTAAATTAAAGGTCACTGCTTGTTCGGAAGTACCGGTGCCACAAATGCAAAATCCATTTTGGTAAACAACGGGTAAATTGTCGTTGCACCAGTTATTGGACCCTGAAGAACTATTGTGATAATTTATCCATTTGGCGGGTGTATTGGAACTGGGAGGTTGGGTGTTGTTGCCAGGGCCAACCCAATCCCAGGCAATGTCCTTTGTAATCACGGTTCCATATGCACTTGGAGTTGTGCCAGGAATCGATTGCGTGAGCAGCCAATCATCGTCCAGAACTCCGTCAGGAAGTAGCCCCATGGTTGCCTGGTCATAACCCGTGCTGACATTCAGCACCTGGGGACATTGCGCGTTTGCCAATGTAGCCAAGGCAAATAACGGTACTAATAAGATTGATTTTTTCATAAAGCAATTTTTCTAGGTTTAACTTTCTTCAATTTCACCAGAATTAAGCCGTAAAAAAAGTCACTAGTGTCCACCTAAAACAAGCTGATAGACAGTTGGTTATGGTTTAGTTCTTTGATGTCTTTGTAATCTACCTTTGTAAACAGCTCATTTACAGGAGTTTTGTCAAGTAGTGATATCCCTA
>Ga0316204_10002948_pt1 | contig 36135 bp, 30 predicted proteins | sample 6monrhotite_MG_2_FD_205661 | JGI IMG/M metagenome (GOLD analysis project Ga0316204, IMG submission 205661) | Microbial mat bacterial communities from mineral coupon in-situ incubated in ocean water Damariscotta River, Maine, United States -... | ecosystem: Environmental > Aquatic > Marine >... | reverse complement strand
CCGCCCGACCGCCCGCCCGACCGACCGACCGACCGACCGCCCGCGAGCGCAGCGAGCTCGCTGCGCTCGCGGTCGGTCGGTCGGTCAGTCGGTGGGTCGGTCGGTCGGTGGGTCGGTGGGTCGGTCGGTCGGTGGGTCGGTAGGGGCTTGAGCGCTTTGCGCCCAGATCTCGCTTCCCAAATACCCGCTGATGCACTTCTGCAGCGCTTCAGTCATGCAGGGCGGGAACCCCGGCGTCGCGGCGCGCCACTCTTCAGGTGCCTGGGCTGGAATGGTCCCGCCCTGTTCCCCGGATGACAACGATGTTCGCGCTCTCTCTCCTCCTCTCGGCTCACACCCCCGCCATCGCGGCGATGCCGCTTCGTTCGGGCCCCCAGGAGCTGCTGCAGATCAGCACGCCCGCCGACACGGACGCCTCCAGCGAGGTCGAGCTGGACTTCATCTTCCACCGGGGCGCGCTGATCGTGGTGGGCACCACCGACGGCTCCGGGGTCGCGGGGCGGTGCAACCTCTCGGTCTCCGGAGCGATCTCCCAGCCGCTGCTGCTGGGGACGGCCGGCTACGTCTACCACTCAGCCAGCACGACCCACCGTCCATCCTCCGAGCTGGTCATCGCGGCGGATCCTCTCTGGGGCCGCGCGATCCTCACGCTGAGCTACGACGCGAGCATGGGCAGCGCCGCGAGCGCGGACACGGTCGAGTGCGCCGTCTACCAGGAGACCAACCTGACCCTGCGCCCCGGCATGGAGTCGGTGCTGACGCTGGACGTCGCGCCCACGGAGCTGAGCTGTGACTCCGTCGATACGGCGATCCCCTACGATGGCTGGCTGGTGCTGGAGAATCAGTCCGACAGCGGCGCCTACGGCGGCGGCGGCATTCAGCTCTACCTCGACGGCGCCGGGGTTCTGGAGTTCGGCGTCGGCGATGAGCCCAGCGGGCGCCCCTCGACCATGGCCTACCCCGTTGAGGCCGCGGCGAACCTGACGGTCGAGCTCTGCCACGAGGACGACACCACCGGTGACAACATCGGTGACCGGGCAGTCGAGGTGACCTTCCGTCGCGCCCTCCGCTGAGGTCGCCCGACTGCGGGAAGGCATCATCCGCCCGAAAGGGACACCGGCCCTCGTTGAGGTTGTGTGGCTGTTAGGGACTCCATCAGGCCCGATGAGTTGACTGTCGGACTGAGGAGGCCGCGTGGGGCGAGACAGTGGGCAGCCCAAAGGAAAGGCGCTGCTTGACGCGCTGATGGCCGAAGAGGGGGTCACGCCGCTGAGAGCACGCCGGAGCGCCGAGCGCCGACGCAGCGCTCAGCCGCCCCCGACAGCCCCTCGTCCAGGGAAGCCCACCAGGGCTGCCTCACCGCCTGTCGTGTCACCGCCGAAGCTGAGCCACAGCGCGACGACGGGGGAGGAGCTCATCGCGTCGCGAGCCCATGCGGCGGCCCTGGAGGAGCGCGTCGAGGCGCTGACCGCGCAGCTGGCGGACACCGCGATCCGGCTGGCCGCGTCCGGGGCGAAGCTGACCGCGTCCGACGCCGCGCGTGACGAGCTGGACGCGGAGCGCAGATCGCTCCATCGCAGGCTCTCCGGCGAGCTGAGCCAGCCGGTCACCGGGACGTCGCTCGCCGCGCTGCTGCGCGGCCGCGGCCTCAGAGAGGGGGAGGTCGAAGAGGCGCTGCTGGGGCTGCTCGCCGAGCGCGGCGCGGCGCTGGCGGAGATCCTGACCATCGCCGCCGTCCCGCCCGTCCAGCGCCTGCTGGCGGAGGCGATCGTGCTGCGCTGCGCCGCCGGGGACTGCGCCGCGCCAGCGGGCGTGGTGAGCCTGATCGTCGCGCCCGAGCGCTGTGAGGTCTGCGGCGGCTCGGATGTCGGGCGCGCGTTCGCGACCTTCGCGGATGCCTGCCACGCGGGCGGGCTCTCAAGGGTGGTGCTCGTGGGGGGCTCACCGAGCTACCGCAAGCAGCTCCAGGCGCTGTATGAGCCGCCCCGGCACGACTTCTCGCTGGAGCTCATCAGCGGCACCTCCCGCAAGAGCGAGCGCCGGGTCCGCGGCGCCGCCCGAAACGCCGACCTCGTGATCATCTGGGCCTCGACGCTGCTCGACCACGCGACCTCCAACGCCTACGAGGCGGCGGGGGCGCGCACCCTCACCGTCCCCCACCGCGGAATCGCCCGCATGCTGCGCTTCGTCGCCGAGTCCCTGAAGGGGTGAAGCGCCGTGCCCATCGAGGTGTCGGTGATGCTCTGGCCGGTCGCCTTTGCCAGCCGCACCCGCGGCGCCTTCCAGGCCCGCTCAGCGGGCGAAGAACTCGAAGCAGGTCGGGAGGTGCTTGGACCAGAGCGCCCAGTCGTGTCCGCCGCCAGGCTCGAGGATGAGCTCCGCGGTGAGGCCCCGGTCCCGCATGGTGTCGACCAGCCGCTGGGACTGACTCGGGGAGACGACGCCGTCGAGGGCGCCGTGGATGACCAGCGCGCTCAGGCCCTCCAGGCGATCGGCCTGGGCGAGCGTGTCGTCGCGACGCCAGCGGTCCGGGTGCTGCTCGCGGGAGCCGTAGATGACCTGATGGATCTGCAGCTCGCCTCCGGGCGGCAGATCGAAGAGGTCGTAGGTGCCCGACATGGCACAGGCCCTGTCGGCGAGCCCCGGGTAGAGCTGCGGCAGCAGCACCGCGCCGCGCCCACCGGTCGAGAGGCCGAAGAGCCCCGCGATGTGCCCCTGAGTGCGCAGGTAGGGCGCGACCACCTCGCCCACCCAGCGGGCGCCGGGGATCCCACAGTCAGGGCCGCACCAGCGGTAGCCCGGCGCGGTCTCCGGGTAGAAGCTGGACTCGTAGATGCTGACGTTCATGTCGATCAGCGCCAGCCGGAAGCCGTGACGATCCGCCAGCTCGCCGATGGCTGCGTGCTCCTCCCAGGTCGTCGAGGAGAACTTCCAGCCGGGCAGGCCCACGAGGATGGGCGCGTCCGCCAGCTCGGGAGGGGCGTAGAGCCAGACCGTGCCGCTGGCGCTCAGGGCACCCTCATCGAGGGCACCCTCCAGGGTGAGCGTGCGCCAGGTTCGGGAGCCGAGGGCGGCCTCGGTCTCCGAGGTGACCGTCCAGGTCGGTGTGACGGGCGCCTCCGCCGCCGCGGGGGCCTCGGGCTCGACGACCGGGGCCTCGACGGTGGGCTCCTCGGCGATCGGGGGCTGCGGAGCAGCCCCGGTCGGCGACTGCACGGACGGGGCGCTGCCGGCGCACCCCCCCGCTAGGAGGAGCGCCAGTCCGAGGAGCGCTTGTGTGGGGGTCGCGGAGCTCAAGGTGGGCATCGTAAGCGCCCGCGCACCACCTCACAAGCGTCACCCCACGGGGCGTCGGCCTACTTCAGCGGGACGCCGCCCGGTGACTGACCGCCCAGCGCCGCCGGGCGAGCGCCGCCGCGCCGAGCAGCCAGCCGATGAGCGGCGGGGGTGCGGGGCCTGGGGCCGCGCAGCCGCAGCCCTTCCCGTCGGTCAGCAGAGCGCGCTCGCCGAAGGTCGCGCCGAGGGCGTCGTCTTCGCCGGGGCCTCTCCCGCCTGGTCCGCCCCCGCCTGGTCCGGCGCCGCCGGTGTCCGAAGCGTCGGTGTCCGCGCCGGTGTCGTCTGTTGGTGTGGTCGTCTCCGTATCGGAGGTGACCGTGACGGTCAGCGCGATGGCGCCCTCCGCCGGCCCACCGCCGACGGGGACGTCGGCGAACCAGGTCACCCACTCCTCCACCAGCGCCAGCTCCAGCGAAGAGGTGCCCTCCGCCGCGCCATGGATCGTCAGCAGGAACTGTCCGGTCTCCCCCGGCGCCACGTCCGACACCGGCGGCCCCACCCGTGAGGCGCTCTCCCAGGCCGCGTCCGCCAGCGCCGACGCCTCATCCCGGGGGAGCGGCGCGAGCTTCGTATTGGACGTCCAGGTCTCGATGCCGTCGTTGCGAATCGCCACCCAGCCGCTCACGGTCTCCCCGGGCGCCATCGTCACGGCGCCGCCCCAGGCGTCCTCCATGTAGGCGCCCTGGAAGTGCGCGCCGGCGCTGCGGACCTCGTCCAGGCGGGCCATCACCTTGTCACCCGGGCAGGCCGTCGCGTTGTCCGGCCAGTCCTGGTGACCGCGGAGCGTGTCCGCTGTCGTGGGCGCCGCGTGCTCGTCCGCCAGCGTCTGGGCCAGGAGCCGGGCCGCCGCCATCATCGCGAGCGTGTCCGCGTCCCCGCCGCTGCTGTCGCAGTACGCGCTGTCGTAGCAGCCGAGGAAGCAGATCGCGATGTTGCCGTCGTTGTTCCCGCCGCCGGTGGCGCCGCTGGTGAAGTCCAGGGGGCGGCCCTCCCAGAGCGAGCCGTCGTAGCCCACCAGGAACTGGTAGGGGATGTCGCAGTACGAGCCTGTGCTGAAGGCGTACGCCTGCAGGGACTGCACGGCCCCCTGGACGGTGCCGCCCGAGGTCTGGCCGCCGGCTGTGTGGTGGATGGCGTAGCGGTACCAGTCGTCCTCGTAGGAGCTGCAGGTCGTCGGATCCGCCCCCCAGGTCTCCCGGGCGATCACCCCGATGCCGCTCAGCGCGGCGCTGACGGACGGCGGCCGGGGAGGGGCGGAGCGCTCCGGCTCCGGGGCCACCACATGCAGCGCCCAGCCCAGCGACGCCACGCTGTCCAGGCCCCACACGCGCACCTGAGCCCCGGGGCTCCACCGGGCGAGGTCCACCGCCAGCACGCGCTGGCCGTCCCCGCCGCGCCAGGTCTCCTCCGCGGTCCGCCAGGGCCCGGCGACGCCCGCCTCGTCGACCGCGCGGACCTCCAGCCAGAGCGGCCCGTCGGCGGTGACCAGCGCCGCCATGCGATCCCCGCCCTCGTCGAAGTCCGTGATGGGGGAGAGCCACCAGCCCGCGTCTTCACGCCAGCCCAGCTCGATGTCCAGCGCCGCCTCCATGGGCGGCATCAGATCGGACGCCAGCACAGGCGCCATCAGCGTCAGGAGGATCATGTCCGTGAGTGTACGGCAGGCGCGGACAGCTCAAGCGGCGAATGAGCAGCTCACTCACTGCTCATCACTGCTCACAGCGGAAGCGCGCAGGCTCGACGTCGGGGAGGCGCTCGCACCCATCGGGGGTCTCCTCCGGCGCCTCGAACCACACCACCAGCGTCGGGCGGGGCTCGTCGTCGCGCCAGCCGCCGCCGGTGAAGCGCGCGCCCTCCCAGACAAAGCAGCGCTCGAAGCCCCGGCAGCTCGCGGGGGGCGTCGCGTCCTCGTAGAGCTGGCCCGTCGCGTGGAAGAACAGCACGGGCACGAGGTGCTCGGGGTACACCACCACCTCCGGCTCCCCAGCCAGCGCCCCGGCCTCCCAGGCGACGCGCGCCTCCTCGTAGAGCGTCACGGCCTCCGGCTCCTGGGTGCGCGCGAGCCCCTGGAGCGGCCACAGCGCCGCCGCGGCCCAGGCGATCCGCGGCGGCATGGACTCGGGAACCAGCGCGGGCAGGCACGACGCCAGGGTTCCGAAGAAGGGCAGCCCGAAGATGGCCACCCACGGCGTCAGGTAGTGCACGCTCCCGAACACCATCACCCCCGCCAGGAGCCCGGCGGCGCCGCCCATCACCACCTTGAGGGGCGCGGTCAGCCGCGGCCACGCCCACCAGCCCCCCAGGAACGCCGCCGCCCCCAGCGCCGTGAACAGCGGGCCCTGACCCGCCCCCATCGCCTGGCTCAAGCCGTAGGCCAGCGCCCCCTCCGCCGGCGCCTGGTGAGGCGCCGCGCCGCCCAGGATGAGCGGCGCCAGCGGCAGCAGCCCCAGCGCCGCCGGGGCGTACAGCGCCAGCGCCTTGAGCGCGGCCCGCCGCCCATCAGCCAGCGACGCCAGGGCCAGCCCCTCCAGGAGCAGAATCGGCGCCGAGAAGTAGTGGGTCTGCGCCATCAAGAGCGCGCTCAGGGCGAGCTGAAGGCGCAGTCTGTTCTGTCCCGGCTGCTCCGAGGAGCCCGCGCTCCGGGCGGCGAGCGCGCAGGCGGCGCGCAGGTGCCAGAGGGTCAGGGCGAGCCAGGTGGCGTAGGTGCCGAGCATGGCGGACTGCTGGATGGCCTGCTGGTGGAAGGTCACCAGCGCGGCGAGCAGCAGTCCCGACCAGCGCGCCAGCCCGGCGCCACGGGCGGCGGCGCGGCCCGCGAGGTAGGCCAGCGGGACCGCGAGCGTGCCGCAGAAGAGCGACCAGCGGCGGCCCCAGGCGATCGCCTCGGCCGGGGGGAACAGCGCGCTGAACGCGGCGCGGATCAGCGGCGGATTGACGCCGCCCTTCGGGTCGCGCAGCAGCTCGCTCAGGGGACCGGTCTGCGTCATGTTCAGCTCATCCGCCGCCGCGCCGTAGGCGAGCCCCGTCCACCGCAGCCACGCCGCGATCCCCGCGAGCGCCAGCGTCGCGAGCCACGCCCGGTGCTCGTGGCTCAGGGGAGCGCTGGAGGGGGAGTCGGAGGAGGGGTCGATCAAGGACGGCGGGCCGATGAGAGGCTACGATTGTGACATGGACGCCTCCTCCGCATTGCTGATCGCGCTGCTCGCCTGCACTGGGGAGCCCGCTGGGGGACAGGGCGACACGCAGGTGACCGTCGACAGCGCGGACAGCGTCGAGACCGGCGGCGCCGGCGACGACACCGGCGCGGAGGAGACCGGAGCGGGCGGCGACACCGCGACGATCCCGGACACGGGAACGAGCCCGGACACCGGCAGCCCGGACACCGGCGCCGACCCCATCCGCGACACCCTCATCACCGTGACCGAGCCCGTCGACGCCGACCTGAGCTGCTACGTGCCAGGCGGCACCTGCCTGATTATGCGCGCCTTCGAGGAGTGCATCTCCAGCCGCGACCTCACCGGCAGCGCGACGGACGCGAGCGGAGCGCCGCTGACCGGCGGCGAGGTTGAGCTCTACTGGCTGGACGATCTGGAGCGCGACGCGGACACCGAGCTCACCATCGCCGACGACGGCGCGCTCAGCGAGGGCCGCGCCCCCACCTGCACCCCCCTGAGCTGGACCATCACCAGCGACGGCGTCACCACCGTCGGCGCCCACTACCTGCTCCCGCCCACCGCCGGCGAGCCCACGAGCGGCGTGCTGGTGGCGCTGTCCGCGGCCGAGACCCAGGCCCTCTACGACGGCTTCGGGCTCACCCCCGACCCCGAGGGCGGCGTGATCACGGGCGGGATCACCGACTGCGCGGGGCGCATCATCGTCGACACCCAGGCCATCGCCGTCGGCGCCGATGGCTACACCGCGGGGCAGTCCGCCCACTACTTCACCGGCGGCGCGCCGGACCCCACGCGGCGCTCGACCTCAGCGGACGGGCGGTGGCTGCTCGCGGGGCTGGCCCCCGGTCGCTACCTGGTGGAGATCTGGGGCGTGCCGATGGGGCTGGACAAGCCCATGGTCCTGTCGTTCTCCGAGATCGACGTCATCGCCGGCAGCGTCTCCACCATGGAGATGCAGGCGGGGATCGCCGGCGCCATCTTCCCCGACTACTGCCTGGATCCCTGCGAGTGAGCGCGCTCCTGATAGCGCTGCTCGCCTGCTCGGGAGCGGACAAGACCGGCGGGGAGGACTCGGGCGCCTCGGCGGACACCGCGGATAGCGGTGACACCGGGGACAGCGGCGGAACCACGGACACCGCCGACACCGCTGACACCGCCGACTCCTCGCCCACAGGCGGCGCCTGTGAGCTCGATGGCCCGCAGGCGCTCTTCACCGGCACCGACGGGGCGAGCCTGGATCTGACGGAGATCTTCCTGGCCGCCGCCCCGGACGCCCCCATTGAGGTCGGGCTCTACGACCCCGGGCTGCTGACGATCTGCCCCGGCGAGTGGCACATCTATATACGGGTGGAGTCCGACGTGGTCATCCGGGGGGCGGGCGCGGCGAGCACGACCCTGGACGCCGGCCGGGCCTCGGCGGTGATCCGCACCAAGGGCGACTACCAGCTCGACGTCCAGGGCCTCACCCTCCGAGGCGGCCTCTCCCAGCACGGCGGGGGCCTCTACGCCACCAACGGCGCCAGCCTGCGCGTGACGGACTGCGTCATCGAAGACAACACCGTCGATCTGGACGGCCACGGCGGGGGGATCTGCGTCTCCGAGCGCAGCGAGGCCGCGCTGGTGGGCGTCACCTTCCGCGGAAACAGCGCCTCCGAGGGCGGCGGTCTGGCCGTGATGGACAGCGCGGCGTCGCTGGTGGACGTGGTCTTCGAGGACAACGCCGTCGAGGGCTCGTACTTCCCGGGCTACGGCGGCGGCCTCTTCACCGAGGGCAGCACCGTGGCCATCAACGGCGCCACCTTCCGCGGCAACCACGCGGCCTCGGACGGCGGCGGCATGGCCGTCTGGTACGGCTCCACCGTCTCCCTCCAGGACAGCGCCTTTACGGGGAACACCGCCAGCGACGGCGCCGGGCTGCACGTGCTCTTCGGCGAGGTCACCGCCAGCGGGCTGGAGCTCATGGGCAACACCGCCGAGGGCCGCGGCGGCGGCGCGCAGATCCGCTACGGGGCGCTCACCCTCAGCGCCTCCGAGCTCAGCGACAACGCCGCCGGCGGCGGGGGAGGGCTCGCGCTGGAGGAGGCCTCCCTCGCGCTGAGCGCGGTCGAGGTGACGGGCAACCGCGCGGATGAAGGCGGCGGACTCTACCTGGGCGCCTACAGCGTCGCCTCGGGGGTGGACTGTGAGCTGTCCTCCAACACCCCTGACGATCTGTTCCACTCAGTCCACGGCGCGCAGACCCCGGGCGCGTCCTTCACCTGTGACTCCAAAGGCTGTCGATGACCCCGATCCTGCTGACCCTGCTCCTCGCCTGCAGCGACAAGGCTGATCCCGTAGACACGGGCGCTGAGACGTCGACCACCACGGACACCTCGACCGGCGTGACGGACACATCGGGCGCCGAGACGGGAACCCCGGGCGGTGACGACACGGGGGACACCGACGCGGGCACGGCGGACTCCGGCGATGACACCAGCAACACTGACGACACCGGCGGCACCGGCGGCACCGGCGGCGCTGACGACACTGACGACACTGACGACACCACGGGGGCGGCCAGCGAAGCGGTCTTCGAGGCGCTGATCACCGCCACCGATCCAGTCATGGGTGAGCAGAGCTGCTTCCGCCCCGGCGCTGGCTGCGTGACGCTCTCCGCGGATGAGAGCTGCGTCAACGACGCGACGCTCTCCGGCGAGGTCGTGGACTTCGAGAGGGGCGACGCCGTCGCCGACGCGCGGGTCTCGGTGTTCCTGGATGACATCTGGGACAGCACACCGGACGAGACGCTGACCTCGGACAGGGACGGGCGGATCGGCGGCGTGGAGCTTCCGACCTGCACCCCAATCACCTGGGAGGTCACCACCGATCCGCACCTCGCGGAGACGGTCGCCACCGTCTCCGGGCACCTGTCGCTGACCCCGGACGGCGTGAGCGACGCCGCCATCCCGTCCTTCTCCGCGGACACCGCCGCCATCATCCCGTCGCTGCTGGGCGTCACCGTGGAGGAGGGCGCCGGCATGGTCTCCGGCGTGCTGAGGGACTGCGCGGGTGATGCGCTGGTGGGCGCGCAGGTCATCATCGACGTCGGCGGCGGCTACCCGGAGGGGCAGTCCAGCCACTACTTCGTCAACGACTTCCCCAACCGCGATCAGGAGGCCACCAGCGCCGACGGCCTCTGGCTGCTGCTCAACCTGCCGCCGGGCCCGGCCCAGGTCGAAGCCTGGGGGGTGGTCGAGGGCCTCGATGAGCCCATCCTGCTCGCCTACACCGACGCGGAGGTCATCAGCGATGGCGTCACGCTGGTGGACCTGCAGATGGGCTACTGCGGCCCGTACATCCCCGATGCCTGTCTGGAGCCCTGCGAGTAGCGGCCGGGAGCTGACCCCGAAGAAGTGAAGTATCGTACGGGGGTCTACGGAGGCCTGGGGCGTATGCACAGCAGAGGATTGGTCGCGGGAGCGTCACTGGTGGCGGTCCTGCTCGTGGGGTGTGACGACACCCTGTTCGGCAAGCAGTACGCGGACGGGACGGTCGACAGCGACGGCGGCACTACAGCGGACAGCGGCACCGACAGCGGCACCGACAGCGGCACCGACGGGGGAGACGACACCGGCGTCACCGGCGACGACACCTCGACCGGCGGCGACGACACGGCGACGGCGAGCGACGGCTTCTGCGCGGTCCAGAGCCTCTTCTCATCGAGTTGCCTCATCTGTCACTCGGCGGCGGCCAACCTGGGCGAGCTGGACCTGGAGACGGATCTCCACGGCGAGCTGGTCGGTCAGGCGAGCGCGCTGTACGCGGGCCGAACGCTGGTGCTCGCCGGTGATCCGGAGGCCTCCTTCCTGCTCACCAAGCTGCTGGATGAGCAGGCCGCCAGCGAGGGGGATCCGATGCCCAGCACCGGCCTGCTGGGCGCCAGCGACGTCGAGCTCGTGCGGTCCTGGATCGCGGACGGGGCCACCGAGGACTGCGAGGATCCCGACACCGGCACCACGACCGCTCGCTATCACCCGGACGGGTGGTCGGACCCCGGGTCGCACGGCATGGCCGCCAAGTACCAGGAGGAGACCTGCACCGACTGCCACGGCGCGGACCTGACCGGCGCGGGCGCGGCCCTGAGCTGCGACACCTGTCACACCCCCCACGACCCCGAGGCCTGGCGCACGGACTGCACCTTCTGCCACGGCGGCGACGACAACGCGACGGGCGCGCCCCCGGTGGACATCAACAACAGCGCCGTCGGGCTCTCCTTCAGCCCACACACCGCCCACGTGACGACGAACATCCACGGCGCCTACGACTGCACCCAGTGTCACCAGAAGCCGACGGATGTGCTGAGCTATGGCCACTTCCTCGTGGGCGACGTCACCGCCGGGATCGCCGAGGTGGACTTCACCGGCGGACTGTCGGCGGTCGCGAGCTACACGCCGGGGAGCTGCTCGAACCTCTACTGCCATGGAAACGGCCAGGGCGACAACGGCGACTGGTCCGTCGCCGACGGAACCCCCGACTGCGGGGACTGCCACGCCTCGCGGGCCAGCGGCGACGACGCCTGGGATCGCATGAGCGAGGAGCACGACAAGCATCTGGAGGAGGGCATCACCTGCTCGGAGTGCCACAACCTCACCGCCGACAGCTTCGAGAACATCGTGGGGCCCGAGCACCACGTAAACGGCTCGGTGGAGCTGGGCTTCGACGCCTCCATCACGGCCAACACCGCCGGGGTCGGCGTCAGCTGCACCGGCTCCTGCCACGGCGAGAACCACGAGCCCGGCGAGCACAGCTGGTACGACTGACCGCGCCGGTGGGGCTCAGTGCTCATCGCTCTCATGGTCCTCATCGCTCTGGTGATCCTCGTCGCTCTGGTGGTCCCCGTCGCCGCCTGAGCCCGCCACGAGCGACGCGGAATCGCGCAGCTCATCGTGGCGGATGACCCCACCGGAGGCGCCGGTCCAGACCATGGCCCCGGCGCTCGCGACCGAGAGCAGGGTCAGCGCGGGCAGCGCCGCGGCGGGCAGGCGGCCGAGCCGCTGCGCGCCCAGCGCGCCCAGCCCGGCCAGGCCAGCCAGCACCGAGAGGATCGTCGCCAGCTCGGCCCGCTCCTCGTGCTCGTGGATGAGCGACTCGGAGACGCCGGCGAGGTGCTCGACCTGCTCCTCAGCCGGCTCCCCGGTCAGCAGCGCCGCCGCCGCGCCGCCGCCGGAGAGGGCGAGGATGAGCGCGGCGGAGGCGAGGTGTGCCGGTCGCCAGAGGGCGAGGGCCAGGAGCGCCAGTGAGAGGAGCGCGCCCACGATGGGGAGGTGATTGACCAGGAGATGGAGGTGGGCAGGGTTCATGGTGACCTCGGAGGGTTATCGTCCCCCAGAAGATCGCCAATGATGGCGCGAGGGGCCATTGGTCAAATGACGCAGATGCAGGAAAAACAATGGCTTGAGAGCCGGTGGTTGCCGCTCTTCCTGTTCTCTGCGGTGGTGCTGCTCGTCGGCGTCGACGTGGTGGCGGATGCCATAGAGGGCGCTCCGCTGGAGCATCTGCTGACCGAGGCGGCCGGCGCGGGGGCAGCGGCGATCGGAGCGGGGTGGTCCTGGCTGCGGCTGCTGGAGGCCCGGCAGGCGGCGCAGCAGGCGCTGTACGAGTCCCGGCGGCAGGAGGAGAGCTGGCGGGCGGAGGCGGTCCGGTGGCGGACGGAGGCGCGCTCGCTCTTGCAGGGGCTGGGCGCGGCCATCGATGAGCAGTTCGTGCGCTGGTCGCTCACCCCCTCGGAGTCGGAGGTCGCCATGCTGCTGCTCAAGGGGCTGAGTCACCAGGAGGTCGCCGCGGTCCGCGGCACCAGCGAGCGGACCGCGCGCCAGCACGCCCGGACGGTCTACCGCAAGGCCGGGTTGAGCGGCCGCGCCGAGCTGTCCGCTTTCTTCCTGGAGGACCTGCTGCTGCCCCCGGACGGCGTGGGCGGAGATGTCAACGAATCGGGCGGGCCGCCCCACTGATGAAGCGGGTCAACTCAAGCGGAGCCCGTCCGATAGAGGAGGACCCGAAGGTTGCTGGTTGAGGGTGCACGGTTCTGCGTGTAGCGTGAATCCTTGATTGGTCGGTCCACGAGTCCCCGGAGTGTTCATGTCCTTGCGCGATTTCAAGCGCCTCGCCCTGCTGGCCTTCGCTGCAAATCTCACGGTCGTGCTCGGCTGCGAGGTCAAGTACTACGGCGACACCGGGCCCTTCAGTCAGCCCGCCGATGACACGGACGGCACCGTCGACGAGAACACCGTCACGGACGACACCGGCATCGAGGACACCGGCGACACCGGCGAGGACACCGGCGAGGACACGGGCGAGGACACCGGCACCGAGCCGCCAGACACCGGCATCGTCGACTCGGACATGGACGGCTTCTTCTCCGATGTCGACTGCGACGACAGCGACGCGGCGGTCAACCCCGACGCCGAGGAGCTGTGCAACGGGGTCGACGACGACTGCGATACGGACATCGACGAGGACGCGTCCGACGCCCTGAGCTGGTACCAGGATCTGGACAGCGACGGCTTCGGTGATGCGGCCGCGCCGCTCGCCGCCTGCGAGGAGCCCGAGGGCTACATCGCGGACGGCGGCGACTGCGACGACACCTACGCCCTGTCCTACCCGGGCGCGGCGGAGATCTGCGACGGCGTGCGCAACGACTGCGACGACGACGAGTGGTACACCGACGCCGGCATCGCGAGCTTCGTGACGGACGACGGCGCGGCCACCGAGCTGACCGGCACGCTCTCCCTGGGCACCGCCGACGCGCCGGTGACCTACACCATGACCGAGCCCGGCGAGCTGCGGGTCTGCAACGGCGACTGGTACGTCAACCTCATCGCCGAGGCCGACGTCAACATCACCGGCCCCGAGGGCGCCGCGTCCACCGTGCTCTCCGCCGGCGGGCTGGACAGCCTGCTCAAGGTCGAGACCGACGGCGTGACCGTGGTGCTGAGCGGCGTGACCCTGGCCGACGGCTACGCCACCGAGTCGGTCAACCTGGAGGGCCGCTCCTACGCCGCCGGCGGCGCCATCTTCTGCGAGGCCGCCGCCACGGTGCGCCTGATCGACAGCGCCATCGTCGGCAGCGAGGCCGAGCTCGGCGGCGGCATCTACGCCGCCAGCGCCTGCTCCCTCGACCTCTCCGGCACCGCGCTCACCGGTAACAGCGCCGATGACTTCGGCGGGGCGGTCTTCGCCCAGTCCGGCAGCGAGGTCGACTTCACCGGCGTGACCGTCGAGGAGAACACCGCCGACAGCGGCGCGGGCATCTACGTGCGCGAGGGCGTCCTGGAGCTGACAGGCTCCAGCTTCACCAACAACACCGTCACCGACGACGGCGGCGCGGTCGCCCTGGACCTCGAGAGCACGGCCCGGGTGGAGAGCTCCACCTTCGCCGACAACGTGGCCGACAACGGCGGCGCCTTCTACGTGACCGGCGCCAGCGAGATCGAGCTCGCCGACACCGATCTCCTGCGCAACCTCGCGGACTTCGGCGGCGGCATCTACATCATCTCCGACTCGACCGCGGAGCTGGAGAGCGTCACCTTCCAGGAGAACATCGTCGATAACGACGGCGGCGGCATGTACTTCGACGACGACGCCTCGGCGGAGCTGCTGGACGTCAGCTTCTCCTCGAACATCGCGGACTACGGCGGCGGCATCTACCTCGAGCAGAGCACCCTGAGCGCTGACGACTCCAACTTCTCGCTCAACACCGTGGAGAGCCAGGGCGGCGGCATCTACGCCTACGACGGCGCGACGGTCACCCTCGACACGGTGAACTTCAACGAGAACGCGGCCGAGGATGACGGCGGCGGCCTGGCGCTGAACGAGGCGTCGGGCACCCTCTCGGACGTGGACTTCGACAACAACTCCGCCCTGGACAACGGCGGCGGCCTCTACCTGCACGACGGCAGCACCATCACGGCCGAGACCGTGACCTTCGACGGCAACGAGGCCTTCGACGGAGCGGGCCTCGCGCTCACCGGCGCGAGCAGCATCGACATCGACGACGGCCAGTTCAAGGGCAACGACGCCGGCGGCCTGGGCGGCGGTCTCTACCTCGCGAGCGACTCCTCCGTCGAGGTGAGCGGCAGCGCCTTCGAGGAGAACACCGCCTCCGAGGGCGGCGCCTTCGCCGCCGAGGCGTCCAGCACGGCGAGCTTCTCCGAGGTCGCCTTCGAGGCCAACGTCGCCGCGGATCTGGGCGGGGCCATCGCCCTGCGCTCCTCCTCCGACGCCTCGCTCGTGGGCTGCACCCTCGACGAGAACCAGGCCGACTACGGCGGCGCGGTCTACCTCTCCAGCGCCACCACCTCGCAGACCAACTCGTCCTACACGGCCAACGAGGCCAACGAGGGCGGGGCCATGTACGTCAACCTCTCCAGCCACGCGGACCTGGAGCTGGTGACCTTTGAGTCCAACCTCGCCGACTACGGCGGCGCCCTGGCGCTCATCTCCTCCGGCACGGCCAGCCTGACGGACACCATCTTCAACAGCAACAGCGCGGCCTTCGAGGGCGGCGCCATCTACCAGTACGACTTCAGCGTCGCCTCGCTCATCGACAGCGAGTTCAACGGCAACAGCGCCGACGACGACGGCGGCGCGCTGTACCTGGAGAAGAACAGCGAGATCAGCCTCGAGAGCGTGGCCCTCGACGGCAACTCCTCGGGCGACGACGGCGGCGGCCTGGCCCTGGAAGACGCCAGCACCTTCGTGCTGACCGACGCCAGCTTCTCCAGCAACTTCGCCTACGGCGACGGCGGCGGCATGTACGTCTCCAGCGACTCCACCGGCGTGGCCAACAACTGCGACTTCTCCGGCTCCTCCCCCGAGGACGTCTACAAGTCCGGCTCCGGCGCCTCCTCCTGGGGCAGCGGCGCCAGCTTCGAGTGTGACTCCAGCTCCTGCTTCTGAGCTACCTGCGCTTGCGGACCAGGAAGGGCCCCACGGCCAGCGCGTCCATGTCACAGCGGACGAGCGTGTCGTAGCCGTCCGCCGGGGTGTTCACGATGGGCTCCCCGGCGAGGTTGAAGCTGGTGTTGACCGAGCAGGGGATGCCCGTGCGCTCACCCAGCGCGGTCAGCAGGCTCGCGAAGAGGGGCTGATCCTCCGGGTGGACCTCCTGGATGCGCGCGGTGTTGTCCACGTGCAGAGCGGACTGCACCCGGTCGTCCCGGGCGGGCACCACGGAGGTCATGAAGCGCCGGGTCCAGCTCCCGCGCCCACCCTCGGGCAGCTCGAAGAGCTCCGGCGAGAACGAGGCCAGCACGCTGGGCGCGAAGGGGCGGAAGGGCTCGCGGAACTTCACCTTGTTGTTCAGCCGGTCCTTGGCGTCCGCCGGCCGTGGATCGGCGAGGATGGAGCGCTGGCCCAGCGCGCGGGGGCCCATCTCGAAGCGGCCCTGCATCCAGCCCACCACGTCCCCGGCCTCCAGCAGCTCGGCGACGGCCTGGGCGATGTCCGGGGGCTCGGTGTACTCGGCGCCGCGCGCGTCCAGCGTCCTGCGGGCGTCGTCCGCGTCGATAGGGGCGCCCCAGGCCGCGCTGCGCAGCGGCACCCGGGGCAGCTCCGCGCCCAGCAGCGCAGCGCCCAGCGCGCCGCCCGAGTCGCCGGCGGCCGGCTGGACGAACACGTCGTCGAAGGGGCCCTCGTCGATGATCCGCCCGATCGCCACGCTGTTGAGCGCCACCCCGCCGGCGAGGCAGAGGTTCCTGGCTCCGGTGTCCGCGTGCAGCTGCCGGGCCAGCGCCAGCACCGACTCCTCCAGCACCACCTGGATCGAGGCCGCGAGATCCTTGTGCCGCTGCTCCAGGGGGCCGTCCGGCCGCCGGGGCTCGCCGAAGAGGGTCTCGAACTTCGGCGACCAGCTGCTGTCGGGGGAGCGGTGGAAGGTGAAGTAGTCGAGGTCGAGCTCGAAGCTGCCGTCCGCGTGCCGGGTCAGCACGGTCTCCACCAGCTCGCGGTACCTCGGCTCGCCGAAGGCCGCGAGGCCCATGACCTTGTACTCGCCGCTGTTGACCCGGAAGCCCAGGAAGGCGGTGAACACCGAGTAGAGCAGACCCAGCGAGTGCGGGAAGTGGATCTCGGAGCGGGGGTGCAGGCCGCCGGCGTCCGCCGTCCAGGTGGTGGTGGTGGCCCACTCGCCCACGCCGTCCACGGTGAGCACCGCGGCCTCCTCGAAGGGAGAGCAGAGGAAGGCGCTCGCGGCGTGGGAGGCGTGGTGCGCGGAGAACTGAACGCGCTCGGCGGGCACGCCGAACCGGGAGACGAGGTGGGACTTCACCCAGAGCTTGTCGCCGACCATGGAGACCATGGCCCGGCGGAAGGCCCGCGCGCCGCGGGGGAAGGTGCGCAGGGAGGTCAGGAGCACGCGCTCGAACTTCAGGATGGGCTTCTCGTGCCAGACGATCCTGTCCAGATCCTCGAAGCCGAGCCCCGCCTGCTCCAAGCAGAAGCTGGCCGCGAGCGCGGGCATGGAGGCGTCGTTCTTCTTGCGGGAGAAGCGCTCCTCCTGGGCGAAGGCGATCAGCTCACCGTCCACCACAAGCGCAGCGGCGGCGTCGTGGAAGAACGCGCTCAAACCGAGGACTGCGCCCACTAGAACTGCGTCTCAAGGTCCAGCGCCGTGGACGGCTGCCAGCCCAGCTTCCAGCGCCCAGCGAGGAGCGAGAAGGGGCCCAGCGCGGCGTAGTAGACGACCGTGAGGATGATCGCGCTCATCACCCAGCCCACGCGCTGACCCACCCGGTTCAGGGCGGTGAGCCATCGGCTCCGAGGCTGCGTGGGGGGCTGGTGGTGCATGCCGTGTATCCTACACGACCTCCACGGAGAGATCTCATGAGCAGCAGCGGGCCGGGCCCGGCACGCATCATCCAGTGGGCCCTGGCTGTCGCCGGCGTCGCCGCGGCGTCGTGGACCGTGGGGCAGTGGGGGGCGGGGCAGCCGGTGGGCTTCGAGACCTCGGGCGGCGCGCTGGTGCTGGACGGCGCGCTGACCATGCCCGCCGGTAGCTGGGCGAGCTTCAGCGACGGCGTCGGCATCGAGGTCTCGCTGGCCGGCAGGAGCCGCTCGCTGGATCTGCTCTACGGGCCGCTGGACGAGCTGGTCTACTACGCTCACGTCGGCGAGGCCGTGGCCTTCTCGGACACCACGGACGGCAAGCACCCCCGGCACTACCTGTCGATCCACAACGATCGCGGCGACGTCATCGGCCAGGGCTGCTACGCTCAGTCCTTCGCCTCGGGGACCGTGGCGTTTGACTGCGAGCCGCCGCTGACCTTCAACCAGGGACCGGGCTGCCGCGCGGTGGCTGAGCCCTCGGTGAAGCGGGGCTGCCGCCCCGCGCCGATGGGGATCTACGCCCGGGAGCCGCTGCAGGTGACCGGCGTGAGCGTCGACGGCGCGCCGGTCGCGCTGGCGGGCGAGACGTCGGATCGGCGCGCGGCCGCTCAGGTCGCGGGGCTGGGGATCGCGAGCGTGGCGCTCCTGGGGCCCGCCGCCTTCTACCTGCTCCTGCTGGCGCCGGCCGCGGGCTCGCTGGGGGCGACGCTGGGGGTGCCGGCGGCGAGCCTCCTCTGGCTGCTGTTCGGCGCGGGCGCCTCCGAGCGGCTCTTCGGGGGCAGCGGCTGGCGCAGGGCGCTCGCCGGGCTCGCCTGCCTGATGGCGGTCGGCATGGCCGGGCGGACCTGGTCCGAGACCCTGCAGCCGCTGGGCGTCGAGGCGACCGCCTCGGACAACGCCGTGCTGGCGCGAGCCCTGGAGGCGACCACCGGCATCTCCGAGTACCTGGGCAAGGTCAACCAGGCGGTGAAGTTCTACAGGCCCGCGATGCGGGAGCTGCCCGACGACAAGCCGCTGGTGGTGACCCTCGGCTCCTCCTCCACCGGCGGCAACCAGCCCCGGGGCTTCTGGCCCGGGTTCCTGATGGACGCCCTGCCGGAGGCGCATGTCCAGACCCTCGCCTGGGGCGGGAGCACGACCTGGCACATGCGGAAGCTCCTCGACGAGCTGGAGGTCAAGGCCGACGCCTGCGTGATCTTCATGGGCCACAACGACACCATCGCCTCGACGCCCCGGCAGTCCCTGGCCTCGATGGAGCGCGGCGACCCGCCCCAGAGTCGCCTCTTCGTGCCGCCGGTCCCCCTGCCGGACGCGGAGGAGAACCTCCGGGCGCTCGCCAATGATCACTGCGAGGTGTTCATCGGCATGGAGGAGTACTCCATCGGTCGGGAGGACGATCTGGACGCCTACGCGGCGATGATGGATCGCATGCCCGAGATGCACTACCTCGACGTGGCCGAGCTGCTGCGCCAGCGGCCCTCCGGTCAGGTGATGTCGGATCCGGTGCACCCCAATGTGGTGGGGAGCCGCATCATCGGCGAGCGGGTCGCCGAGGAGCTCAGGGTGCTGCTGGCGCTCGAGTAGTCCCCTGAGTCGGGGCGCCGGGCTTGCGCGCGACGGTCACCCACAGCCCGCCGTCCGCCGCGCGGCCGAGCCAGCTGAGCTGCGCGAGCCAGTGCTCCAGCCGCCCGCCGCGCGGCCGCTGCTCGAAGGGCCCGCCGCCGGCGTCGCCGAAGCAGATGGGCGGCGCGGTCGAGGTGTACTCCAGCCCCTCCTCATCGAGCCAGCGCAGCACCTCGTCGGCGGTGTGTCGGCTCTCGTGAGGGTGGTGGTGCTGGTCGAGGTACCAGGCCTCGCCCCGGGCGCTGCTGGCCTCCTCCCGGTGGCGCCCGCGCAGCAGCGGCAGGAGGAGGCGGCCCCAGCGGTTGTAGAGGCCGACGAGCAGGTAGCCGCCGGGCTTCACCAGCCGGGCGGCGGCGGCGAAGCCGCCCCGGGGATCCGCCGTGTGGTGGAGCACGCCGTTGCAGATCACGTAGTCGGCGCTCTCCGGCAGGACGGGGGGCCGGAACAGGTTGCCGCGCACATAGCGCACGTTGTCGAGGCCGGCGCGGTCCCGGAAGGCGGTGGCCGCGCCCAGGGAGGCGAAGGAGAGGTCCACGCCCAGGCAGTCCCGCCCGGCGAGGCCCAGGAACATGCTGAGCTGTCCGGTGCCGCAGCCCAGCTCCACGACCCGCGCCGACGCGGGGATGGCCTCGTCCAGCGCCCGGGTGAAGCCGCCGGCCCGGCCGCGCCGCAGCAGCACCCCGCGATCATCGCCCTCCTGGTAGGAGGGGAAGGGGTGGGCCTCGTAGAAGGCGCGCACCGTGGCGGTGACCTCCTCGTCGCTGGCCGACACGAACAGATCCGGGATCCCGCCCCGCTCGCCGTACGCCGCGCCGCAGCCCCCGCAGGACGGCAGCGTCAGCGGCGCGCCACACCTCGGACAGCCCAGCAGAGGTGACACAGGCGCTAGAACAGCAGGTAGACGAAGGGGCTGATCGCCGGGAACGCGGCCGCCAACGCCAGCAGGCCGCCCAGGCTCACCAGCAGGAAGACCAGCGGCGCCAGCCACGCGAGGTTTCGCGCTCGCAGCCAGCTCATGAGCTGGCTCAGGGTCTCGAGGATGGCCTGCAAGCGCTTCATCGGTACCGGTGAGAGTACACCGATTCCGCCGCGTCGCAACGCCTGCCCCCCCGGCGGCATCACCGGGGGCAGGTCGTGTGTTAGATCTGGCGTCTGAGAACAAGGAGCATCATGGCCCGTCATCTCCTCTCCCTCGCCGAGCAGACCACCGAAGAGCTGCGCAACATCCTCGACCTGGCCCACCAGGTGAAGCTGAACCCCGCGGGCTTCCGCGAGGCGTGCAAGGGCCAGACGCTGGCGATGATCTTCCAGAAGCCCAGCCTGCGCACGCGGGTGAGCTTCCAGACCGGGATCTATCAGCTGGGGGGGCAGGGGATCTACCTGGGGCCCAAGGACATCCAGCTGCACCGGGGCGAGTCGCTGGCCGACACCGCCGAGGTGCTCTCCCGCTACTGCGACGGCGTCATGGCGCGGGTCTTCGACCACGCCCACCTGACCGAGATGGCCGCCAACGCCGCCATCCCGATCATCAACGGCCTCTCCGACCTGCTGCACCCCTGCCAGGTGCTGGCCGATCTCCAGACCATCCGGGAGAAGAAGGGGCACCTCGCCGGCCTGAAGATGACCTACGTGGGCGACGGCAACAACATGGCCCACTCCCTGCTCTACGGCGGCGCCCACTTCGGCATGCACGTCGTCATCGCGCACCCGGAGGGCTACGCCCCGGACGAGGCGGTGATGACGCGGGCGGCGGAGCTGGCCTCGGCCGCTGGTGGGTCGGTGGCCGCCACGACGGATCCGAAGGCTGGCGCCGAGGGCGCGGACGTGGTCTACACCGACGTGTGGGCCAGCATGGGCCAGGAGGCCGAGCGGGCCGAGCGCCTCGCCCGCTTCCAGGGCTTCCAGGTCGATGACGCCCTGATGGACGGCACCAACGCCGGCTCCATCTTCCTGCACTGCCTCCCCGCCCACCGCGGGGAGGAGGTCGCGGCGTCGGTCATCGACGGGCCGCACTCGGTGGTGTTTGATGAGGCTGAGAACCGGCTGCACGCGCAGAAGGCTCTCATGATCCGCCTGATGGGGCGTTAAGATACGTAGAGAAAGGAGGCTGGGTTTGTCGGAGCGCGTGAACGTCTACGAAGTCGCCCCCCGCGACGGGCTCCAGAACGAGAGCACCGTCGTCGAGACCGACGACAAGGTCGCCTTCATCGAACGCCTCGTGGCTTCGGGGTACCGCGACGTGGAGATCTCCTCCTTTGTCCGGCCCCGCTGGGTGCCCCAGCTGGCGGACGCCTCGGAGGTCGTCGCCCGCACGGCCCACCTGCGCGACGAGAACGACGTCACCTTCTGGGCGCTGGTCCCCAACCGCCGCGGCCTCGACCGCGCCGTGGAGTCCGGCCTGGGGGCGGTCGCGACCTTCCTCTCGGCCTCCGAGACCCACAACAAGAAGAACATCAACCGCACCGTCCGCGAGTCCCTCGCCGCCCAGTCCGAGGTCATCGCCTCGGCTCGGGAGGAGGGCATGCGGGTGCGGGCCTACATCTCCTGCGTCTTCGGCTGCCCCTATGAGGGGCACGTCGACCCCGACCGGGCGGTGGACATCGCCCAGGCGCTCTTGAGCGCTGGCGCCGAGCAGATCTCACTGGGCGACACCACCGGCATGGGCAACCCCGCCCAGGTGGCCGACATCATCGGCCGCTTCAAGGCCGCCGGCGTCGACCTCGGCCGCCTGGCGCTGCACATGCACGACACCCGCGGCACCGCCCTCGCCAACGTGCTCGCGGGGCTGCAGTCCGGCGTGCGCTGCTTCGACGCCTCCATCGCCGGCCTCGGCGGCTGCCCCTACGCCCCCGGCGCGTCGGGCAACCTCGCCAGCGAAGACCTCATCTACATGCTCCAGGAGATGGGCTACGACACCGGCCTGGATCTGGAGAGCGCCGCTCAGGCGGGGGACTTCATCGAGGACGTGCTCGGCCGCGAGCTCCCGGGCCGCTACCACCTCTACCACCGCGGCGCCGCCGGCAGTGCTGGCAGTGCCAGCACTGCCAGCACTGCCGGCACCGGCCGCGCCCGCAACAGCGCCCGAGGCTAGCCGAGCACCTCGTGGGTACTGCCTTCCTCAAGATCGTCGCCGGCAGCCGCACCGGCACCAACGTCCCGCTGGAGGTCGAGGCGCCGCTCGTGATGGGCCGCACCCGCGGCGATCTGGTGCTGGACGACCCCATGATCTCCGGCCGCCACGCCCAGGTCCACTGGCGCGACGGCTCCTGGTGGCTGCAGGATCTCAAGTCGACCAACGGCACAATGGTCGACGGCCGGCTGGTGCGCGAGGTGCAGCTCCGGCCGGGCGCCGAGATCACCGTGGGCAACACCCGCATGGTGCTCTTCGTCACCGAGGAGCCCGAGTCCGCGACCGCCCGCCCCAACGGCTTCAACCAGTCCCATGTGGAGCTCGCGTGGCTGCTGGATGAGGAGCTGGTCTCCGTCGATCAGGCAGCGGCCCGCGGCGACAACGTGGCCGATGTCATCGGCCAGGATCTGCGCCTCCCCCCGGCGGTCAACGCCGTGCTGGAGGTGGTCGCGGGGCAGGACGTGGGCAAGGTCTTCCGCTTCACCCGCGGCAACGTCACCATCGGCCGCAGGATGGGGGAGATCCCCCTGTCGGACCCGGAGGTCTCCCGCCGGCACGCGGTCATCGAGATGTTCGGCCGGGAGATGATCTTCCTGCGCGATCTCGGCAGCACCAACGGCACCTACCACAACGGCCGGCGCGTCTCGGTCTCCGGCCTCGGCGCCGGCGACACGGTCGGCGTGGGCAAGTCCGTGATGAAGCTCAAGGTCTCCAGCTGAGCGACTACTTGCCGCCGTTGGCCCACCAGCGCCGCCAGGCCTCGATGTGCTCCTCCTGGGAGCGACCCTCCGAGAAGTCGTAGCCGACGATGGCCTTCATGGACTCCAGCGAGGCCGTCACGATCTCCGGATCCTGATCGTCGAAGCACTTGATCAGCGCGGGCACCGCGGCGGAGTTGCCGATGTTGCCCAGGGCGTAGACGTAGTGCCGGCGAACCCAGAGGGAGTTCCCGCGGTAGTAGTTCGTCGGGTCATCCAGCGCCCGGGCGAGGTCGCCCACGGTGCTGCTGTCGCGCATCGTGCCCAGCGCATCGGCGGCGGCGGCGCGCACCAGCATGGCGTCGTCGGTGAGCATGGTGGCGATCTTGGCGGAGGCGTTCATGCTGCCGCCCGTGGACAGCGACTGGACCGCGGCGACCCGCATGGCCGGCTGCGGATCGCCGGTCAGCGCCATCAGCACGTCCATCGTCTCGTCCGCGGGGATCTGCCCCAGCACCCGGATGGCGATCCAGCGGTGCCTGGAGTCCCCGTCCTCCTCCTGCGCCAGCGCGACGACGTCCGTCGACAAGGCGTCGTAGTTGGCGACGACCCGCTCGAAGGCGGCCATTCGCTGATCCTGGGGGAGGTTCTCGTCCGACGCGGTCACCACGTCCGCGGGGACCGCGGCCAGCGCCGCTGCAAATAAGGCGAGGATGAGTCCGCTCAAAATAAGCCCCCGGGGGCGCCTTGCAGCGCGCTCGCCAGCGTCCTGGCGAGGAACTGCAGGCCGAAGATGAGGATGATCGGTGAGAGGTCGATGCCGCCGGTCATGCGCGGGTTGAGCACCGCATGGATCGGCGCGTACATCGGCGCCGTGATGCGGCTGGTCAGGCTGCGCGGGAAGGCCTCGGGCTTCTGGAACCAGGAGAGGATGGCGTCACCGATGATGAGGTACACCAGTCCGTTCAGCAGATACACGACGATAGCGGCAAAAGACATGCTCAGGTACTCGCTCTTCAGGGGTCTTCCTGAAGGTAAACCCGGCGCTACCGATGAGAAGTCCGGGGTTCGTAAGAATCGACGGGCGGGTAGGCCGCCCCTCGACTCAGAACTCGTAGGCGAGTCTAGATTGCACGGTCCAGGCCTTCCCGTCCACTGTCAGCCCCAGCTCCTCGACCGGCAGGCGGTCGGTCACTGACGCGAGGCCGGCCTCCATCGAGAACAGGATGTGCTCCTGCCAGCGCTGCTTGATGGCGAGGTCGGCCTCCCAGCCGAGCGTCGAGGCCTCCGCGTTCTCATCATCGATGATGATGGCGCCGTCGGGCTTGTGGGGCCACGCGACGAGGTAAGCGCCGATGATCTCCATGTTGTTCACCGGCCGCAGGCGAATGTTGGGGAAGATGTACTTGGAGTTGTAGACGCCGCCGTTGCTCCAGAGGCCGCGCCCGGCGTCGCCCCAGCGCTCGGAGGTGACCCGGGAGATGATCTCGTCGTAGAGCAGCAGGCCCACGTTGTGATCCGGGTGCAGGGGTCGGCCGGTGAAGTCGGCGTCGGAGACGTTGTCGTCGCCGGAGGCCATGCCCGCCTCCATCATCATGGTGTAGGCCGGGCGCTCGTAGCCCAGGCGCGCCACGCCGCCGAAGATGTTGGCGTCCTTGTAGAGGGGGGAGGCGCCCTCCTCGTAGTTGATGGCGCCGGCGAGGGTGATGGCCTCGGTCTGACCCTGGATGGTCAGGGCCTCGCCCTCCGCGACGATGCCCTTGAACTTCGTCTTGAAGTAGGCGTCGTAGATCCAGACGTTGGAGTTGGACTCCAGCTGCTTGCGGTTGATGGCGTACATGCCGGCGGTCAGGTCCGCGGCCGAGCTGCCCCACCGAAGATCCTCGCCCCGGTAGATGACGACGTAGATGAACTCGATGACGTCGTCGCCGTGCTGCAGCCACCACTGCTCGTCGCGCTGGGTGTCCGCGCGCTCCTCGGTGTAGCCGTGGTCGTCTTCCTGAGCGCAGAACTCGGAGTCGTCCGGATCGTCGGGATCGCAGTCGTAGCCGTAGTACTGCGTGAGCGGATCCTCGACGAGGCGGTCCACGCCGAAGGCCGTGAAGAGGGGGATGTTGGAGACGTCCCGCCCGGCGAGCGTCTGGGCGATGGCGATGGGCTTGGTGGCGAAGATGACCCGGTCGAACTGGTTGCCGCCGTTGTTCTCGCCGAAGGTGTCGTCGAAGCCGTTGCCGTGGTTGGCGAGCAGGCCCATGCCCCAGTGGCTCTCCTGGCGTCCCGCCCGGAGCAGACCGATGGGGGTCTGGAACTCCATCCAGGCCCGCTTGATCTGGAAGGTGTCCGAGGGCAGGCCGTCGAGTCCGGTCATCGAGGGATCGCCGGCGAACAGCGAGGTGCTGGCGATGTCGGCGTTGTCACCCCACACCACGTTGTCCATCACGTCGGTCATCATGATGAACTTCGCCCGGCCCTTGCCGTAGTCCAGCTCGGGCTGCAGGCGCAGCTTGTGGGTCGTGTAGCGCCCGGAGTCCGGCTCCGCGTCGTACAGGTTCTTGAAGTGGTGCCAGCGCATCCGGTAGAAGCCTTCGAGGCTGAAGGCGTAGTCTTCGTCGGAGGTCGGCTCGTCAGCGAGGGCCTGGGGCGCGCTCAGGAACAGCGGCAGCAGAAGCGTAGTGAGCATCAATCGCACGCGCTCAGGCAGTCGGTCGGGTAGAACACGCCGTCGCCGTAGCCCAGCTTCATGTTCGAGATGTTGATGGAGTCGGCCACGAGGTCCAGCTCGGTGGCGGCGACCTGCACCAGCTCGCCGCCGGAGATGGCCCACATCTCAACGGTGACGCGCCCCGGCGGGATGTTGATGGCGATCCAGAGGCCGTCCTCGCTGGTGTAGGGCTGGTCCCGGTTGGGGAAGTCCTCGACGAAGTAGCGGACCTCCTGATCGACGGCGTAGTCGCCGTTGGCGTCGCGCACGATGACCTGGACGCCTTCGATCTCCTGCTCGTCGCAGTCGTAGGCGGTGCCCGCGATGATGCCCTTCTCGGGGTCGACCGAGATGCCCAGCAGGGAGGGGATGATGGCGTAGGTGTCGCTGGAGACCGAGTTGAACGTGGTGTCGATGGGATCGCCATCGGCCACCGCGTTGAAGATCTGGTGGGCCTCGATGGTGACCTTGGTCTCGTCGAGATCCGGGTCCGTGGAGACCCGGTAGCTGACCGGCGTGCAGGTGGGGGCCTCGGCGCCGTCGGCGAAGCCGTCGCTGTCGGTGCTCATGACGTCGTCGGGGGAGCCCGAGATGATGTCGCCGTAGAAGAACTCCAGGGTGGCGTCCTCGACGGGATCCTCGCTCTCGAAGTCCTCGACGATCCCCTGGATGTCGGCGGTGACCTGGCAGGAGGGGTCGGGGGTCTCGCTGACCCACTCGCCGCCGGGGGTGTAGCAGCTCAGGGCGCCGGTGGTGTCGGTGCCGAGGGTCTCCTCAAGGGTGATGACCTCGGAGAAGATGTCGCCATCGTCGACAGTGCTGTTGGTGTCGTCAGTGGCCTTGTCGTCGTCGCCGCCGGTGCAGGCGGCGAGGCCGAGGAGCAAGGCTGAGGCGATGAGCGCGCGGACAGTGTGGGCTGTGCGGGCTGTGCGGAAAGCGGGGAACATGGGTCATCCTCCGGGCTGCGGGAGCCCGCGCTTTTACGCCGCTCGGAGGCCGTATGTCAAGGCGGAGAGGGCCTCAAAACACCAGGGTGCTGCGAACATCGTCGCTGTAGAGCGTCGCCAGGGACTCCGCCAGCGCGGCCGCCTCCTCCGGGTCGACCCCGGCGGGCGGGGTGGGCCGCAGCAGGAGGTAGAGGTCGCCGGCGCCGGCCTTGGTCTTTACGCCCTTGCCCTTGAGCCGCAGCCGCGCGCCGCTGCTGGCGCCCGCTGGGATCTTCACCTTCACGTCTCCCCACGGGGTCGGCACGGTGATCGGGCCGCCCGTGAGCGACTCGGCGAAGGAGATGGGCACGTCCATTGCGAGATCGTCGCCGTCCCGGCTGAGGAGGGAGTGGGGGCGCACCTTGATCTCCAGGAGGATGTCGCCGGCTCCAGCGGGGCCGGGCTCGCCCTGCCCGCGGAGTCGGATGCTCTGGCCGTCCTTGACCCCCGCGGGGGTCTTGACGTTCAGGCGCCGGGAGTCACCGCCGCCGCCGACGCTGATGGGCACCTCGCCGCCGCGCACCGCGTCCAGCAGATCGATGGTGATGCTGGCGCGGAGATCCCGGCCCTTCCGCGGGCGCTGGCCCCGCCCGCCGTAGGGGTCGAAGCCCTGGAAGGCGCTGCCGCGGAAGGCGCCGGCGCCGAAGAGGCTGCCCAGCATCTCGTCCAGGCTGACCCCGCCGCTGCCGTAGCCGGGCGGCATGCCGCCGCCCCTGCGCCCGTAGGCCCGCGCCTTCTCGGCGTCGAAGCCCTGCTGCAGGGAGCTCTCCCCGAACTCGTCGTAGTCGGCCCGCCGCTTCTCATCGCCGATCACGGCGTAGGCGGCGTTGATCTCCTTGAAGTGCTCCTCGGCCGACGGCTCCTTGCTCACGTCCGGGTGGTACTTCTTGGCCAGCTTCTTGAAGGACTTCTTGATGATGCTCGCGTCGTCGGTCTTCTTGACGCCGAGGACATCGTAGAGGTTCCGCACAGGCGCTCCTACTGAGCCGCGACCCAATCCAACATGCGGGTGATCTCGTCACCCAGGATGGTGGCCGTCTCCGACCCCAGCGAGTTGGTCTCCTCGTAGTGGTCGCCTTCGGCTTCCTCGAGGTAGGGCAGCGTCTCGTCAGTGATGAAGTCGTAAGGGGGGATGATGTATCCCAGCTCGTCGTTGCCCAAACCTACGATCCAGGCGTGCTCCGTCAAGAGCATCTCCTTCCAGTAGGGGCCCTCCGGGGCGAGGCTCAGATCCGGCGGGTTGGGGTTGTCCTCGCTGATGAGGACCTCGACGGGGCTGTTGATGCGGCTGCCGTCGTAGCCGCCCACGGCGAGCTCGGGGAAGATCTCGCCAGGCACGGTCAGCATCGTCAGCGGCCCGATCTGGATGCGGTTGACCTCGGTGAGCACCGTCGGCGTGTTGTCCTCGTCGATGGCGTCCGAGGGATCGTAGTCGTAGAGGTCGCGGGTGATGATGCCGGAGAGGAACATCGCCTGGAAGCCCCAGTTCTCCACGGGGAACTTCAGGGTCTGGGCCTCGAAGGCGAGGACGGGATCGGTGTCGACGACGCCCGCGTCCAGCGCGTCCATGGCCATGTCGGCCACCGCGCGGCCCATGGCGTCGGCCCGATCGAAGGTGTAGTCACTCCACACGACGCCGTCCGGGTCGGTGAAGCTCACGCCCAGGGGGGTCATCAGGCCGCCGACGCTGGCGTTGATGTAGATGGAGACTCCGCCGAGCCCCGGCTTCTGGTAGCTCTGCCAGTCGACGCCGTCTTCCATGGACTCGCGGATGGCGTGGGCGTAGTCGGAGGTGATGAGGGTGTTCTCGTCGGCCATCGCCTCGGGGTGGTTGCCCCAGTTGACGAGGCTGGCGATGGTCTCGCCGGCGGTGTCGACCAGCAGCGCCGCGCCGATCTGCTCGTCGATGATCACCGGGTCGCGGCTGTCTCGGATGAGGTTCCGGGTGCCCAGTTCGTCGTCGTAGGTGGAGAAGTCCACGCTGCCGACGGTCAGCGAGCCGACCTCTCGCAGATCCGCGACCGCGGCGACCACCGCCTCCACCGTGCGCTCGCGCACATAGGCCGCGTAGTCCGGATCGTAGCCGCCCGAGGTCGCGGTCTTGCCCCAGAGGCCCATGGTGTCGGGGCCCTCGTGCTGGTGGGTGCTGGAGACCATCAGGTGATCGATGCCGAGGTCGCTGCTCAGCATCTCCCGGGTGGCCACCACGTCGTCGTTGAACCAGCCCACGAGATCCACGGCCACGATGGCGATGCGGGTCTCGCCCTTGTCGAGCACGACCGCCCTCGCCCAGTTGTCATCCCGGACCCCGGAGGCGGCGCGGCCGTTCTGGAAGCCGGCCATCCAGACCGCCTGGAAGCTCTCGTCGCCTTCGCCTTCGTCGGCGCCCGGGTAGCCGGCGTCGCCCTCACAGAGTCGATCGCAGCCGCAGTCCAGGTGCTCGTCGCCCTCGTCGGTCTCATACTCGCCGTCACCGTCCACGTCCGTCCAGCTCTCGAAGCAGGTCGGGGTGATGGTGACGGCCGACGCGCCGGCCATGAGGGGACCGTCCGCGTCGTCGCAGATACCCGAGGCGTCCCCTGGACAGTGCAGCTCCGGGGCCCACCCGGCCTCGCCGCTGTCGTCGTCAGAGGCGCTGTCCTTGCTGCATCCGAGGAGGAGGAGGGGGAGCACCCCCAGCGCGCTCATCATGATCCGCTCCGTAAAGCCAGACGTAGAAAAACCGACAGGAGGACACTGGTAACGCGCCGCCTGCTTTGCGGTGGCGGTTGACGCTCACCTCAAGGTTGTGCGACCTTCTGCTGTGATCTGGGTTGAGTACGCCCCTTTCCCCGGGAAAAAGAGATGGACTTGAACATTCGCGCGTTTGGACTGGTGACGCTCCTGTCCGGCGGCCTCGTCATCGCCGGCTGCAGCGGTAAAGATGACGGATCGGGCACCCCCTGGGGCGGCACGACCACCGCTCCCGACACCACCGATGACACCGGCGACTCCGGCACGACGGTGGACGACACCGGTCCCACCACGACGGACGACACCGGGACGATCACCGATCCCACCGACGACACCGGCACGACTGAAGAGATCGACGACTACCAGAATGAGCCCGGCGATGTGCTGGACTTCATCGGCAGCGACGGCGAGATCTCCCTTGAGGATGAGTCCGCGGACTCCAACAAGAACCAGGAGTTCTACGCGGTCTTCGTCAACACGGAGGTCTCCCAGAGCGGCTTCCTGCTGAACTACGCTCGCGGTGAGGTGACCTCGACCGGCAGCGGCACGGACGACACGGCCGTGACCGGCACGGATGACACCGGCGGCGGCCCTGGCGGCGGCCCCGGCGGTGATGACACCGGCGACACCGGCGGCGGCGGCCCCGGCGGCGGCCCCGGCGGCGGCGGCGGCGGCGGCGGCTCCGGCTTCACGGCTGGCGGCGCCCCCGCTGGTGTGATGCCCCCGGGCGCCCACTACATCCTGAACCGCGACGAGGGGCGCGCCGAGCGCACCAGCGTCGCCGTGGCGCCTCCGGTGGACTCCGCCGGCATTGGCGTCACCACGACCGAGTTCTCGATCATCGATGACCTGACGGATCTCACCGAGTGCCAGGTCATCACCGCCCGCCTCTGGGGCGTCGGTGACACCGTCGCCATCTGGGTCGACGAGGACGTGGCCATCGACTGGGACTTCGACTGCGACGGCACGATCGACCAGTACTACGACCCCGTCCGGCAGGACCAGGCCTCCTTCGGCTTCAACAACTGCGACCTCACCACGGTCGCCGACATCTTCGACAACAACATCGTCGTCAACTTCCGGGATCTCTTCGGCGAAGAGTCCGACATCAACGAAGACGAGAAGATCTCCGTCGTCATCTCGCCGGTCCTGAACGCCATCTCCTTCACCAGCGAGGATGAGGACGACTGGTCGGACATCCTGGACTCCTACGCGGATCCGGTGACGGACCTGAACGACTTCGACGACAGCAACCCCTGCTCCGACGAGCAGGAGGTCATCTACACCTTCGCCCCCGACCCCTTCGGCTTCTACAACTCGCAGAACAAGCCCACGGTCGAGGAGTACACCTCCGTCTCCCTCGCGGCGCAGATCGCCCGGGGGTTCCTGAACCTCATCTCGTACAACCAGCACGTCTTCGCGTGTCAGGACTTCAACGAGACCCTGAAGGACGGCCAGACCGCGGCGACCTGTGACGCGGAGGAGTACTGGCTCAACGAGACCATGGCGGCGGTCGGCACCGACATCGTGGGCTTCGGCAGCGTCTACCACGAGGACGCCTGGGAGTACCTGGACGCTCCCCACCTCTTCGGGCTGACCACCGGCAGCGCCGAGGACGACATCGTCGGCGTCAACAAGGGCGCCTACTACCTGTTCGGCCGCTGGCTGGTCGACCACTACGGCGCGGGCACCCTCAAGACCCTGCTCACTCCCGTCTACACCGACGACGGCGCGGAGATGTACACCGACCTGCGGGCGGTCGAGGAGGCCGCCGGCGTCGGCGAGGACCAGTTCTACCAGCTCGCGGTCCAGTACCACATGGCGCTCTTCGCCAGCGGGGTGGAGAACGAAGAGGGCGAGCCCCTGGTCGACGCCGACGTCTACCCGCAGTTCGACGACGCCACGCTGATCGAGGCCCCCACCGAGCCGCCGGATTCCCCGGAGGTCGGCGTCTACTACGGCGCCAACGGCTACCAGACGGGCTTCAACATCCGCGGCACCAACGTCTTCGTCGAGGGCGGCACCACCGCCGCCCCCGAGGAGAACACGGCGAAGCGGGTCATCACCGACGGCGCCGACTACCTCGCCTATGTGCCCGGCTACGACCACTACGGCTGGGTCGCTGGCAACTTCGGCGCGGTCATCGTCCGCCTGACGGACCTCGACTACGACGTGACCAGGATCCAGATGGAGGGCTCCGGCGCCTCCAACTTCCAGGGCGCGGTGATGCGCTGGTTCGACATCGCCGAGGGCGACGAGGACTACGCGATCGAGACCGCCTTCGGCGCCACCAACGTCGATGCCTTCGAGCTGCCGCCGCTGCCCGAGGACGGCACTGAGATCCTCGCCATGGGCGACATCTCCGATGGCTCCATCATCGACGTCATCGACAATGAGCTGGAGGTCGGCAACACCACCATCGACGACACGGACCGCTGGCTGCTCGATCTGACGGACCGCAGCCCGATCACGACCCCGAGCGTCCAGTTCGCGGTCTGGCTCCAGCGCCTGTATGTCTCCGACAGCGGCGATCTCGGTCTGACGGACCCCTGGGTCGCGGTCGTGCGCGAGGATGACCTGCCGCAGCCCACCATCGACACCCACAGCTCGTCGGCCTGGGGCTTCAGCGGCTGCGACGAGGGGCTGCCGTGGAACTTCCCCACGCCCGTGCCCAACTGGATCAGCGATCAGGTCTTCCTGTCCTCGACGCTGGGGATCGACATCTCCGAGAGCTACGACGCCTGCGGTAGCGCGACCGAGGTGGACACCGGCGGCGACACCGGCGACACCGGCGACACCGCCAGCGGCGGCGACACGGACACCGGGAGCCTCGGCGATCTGCTCGGCTGCTACTTCGACTGGGACGAAGACGGCATCACCGCCTCCGACGAGCCCGCCCCCGCGAGCTTCATGGAGCAGGTCCGCATCCAGCAGTGCACCAACAACGGCAACACCGCCCTGGACGTCGACGAGTACTACAGCCTCACCTGGGTTGACGGCGACGAGCAGGACGACGACGACGAGGCCGGCAAGAGCGAGACCTACAACATCGGCGGTCGCAACGGCGAGGAAGGCGAGGGCGGCTATCTGGTCGTCACCGTCGACGCGGGCGAGCGCTACTATGTGGTCGTCGGCGGCAACGAGGATATCGGTCCCTACCAGCTGCACGTGAAGCAGCTCAACTGAGGCACGCATCAGTACACCCGAACCGGGCGGACTGAGTGAAGGGCCCGGGCCTGACGGCGAGCACCGCCGTCAGGTCCGGGTCTCCGTCGCTCTGTTCTTCGCGACGCTGCTCAGCGTCTTCGCTACCTACGGCTGGTTCTGGTCCAGCGGCGATCCCTTCGGCGATCTGGAGACCGCCCGGGACTCCGCGACCTTCGCCGTGGCGCTGATGGCCATCCTGCTGGCCCATGAGCTGGGGCACTACACCGTGGGGCGCGCCCACGGCCTGGACGTCTCCCCGCCGTACTTCATCCCCGCGCCCGTGGTGGCCTTCGGCACCTTCGGCGCGATCATCCGCATGCGCTCACAGCCCTCGGATCGCTCCGGGCTGCTGGAGATGGGCGCGGCGGGGCCGCTGGCGGGCGCGCTGGTGACGCTCGTGGTGCTGGCCGCCGGTCTCCCGGGCACGATCAGCGAGCCCCCGGAGCTCCCGCCGCCGCCGGCGATCGAAGAGGTGGAGCTTCACCCTGTCATCATCGGCGTCCTGGAGGGGCTGGACTCGGCCCTGAGCTGGGGGCCCATCGGAGAGGTGTTGACCCGGCTGGCGCCGCCCATCCCCGAGGGGCACGCGCCGGTCATCATCATGAACAACCCGCTGGTGATGGACCTGCTCGGCAGCCTGCTGCTGGGCGCTCCCCCGGGCCGCTACGATCAGCTCTCGCCGCTCGCCATGGCGGGCTGGGTCGGCTGCCTGCTGACCGCGATCAACCTGGTGCCCATCGGGCAGCTCGACGGGGGCCATGTGCTGAACGCCGTGGCTCCGGGCAGGGCGCGAAAGGTCTCACTGGGGCTGCTGGTGGTCGCGATAGTCAGCGGGGTGTTCTGGACCGGGTGGGCCTTCTGGGGCCTGCTGCTGCTGGCCATGGGGGCCTGGCGGAGCGTGCCGATCCCGCATGACCCGCCGCTCAGCCCGAGGGCCCGGCTGATCGCGGCGGCGGTCGCCTTGACCTTCGTGCTGACCTTCATGGCGCGCCCCATCGAGATGGACAGCCTCCCGTACGCCGCGCCGGCGGTGGGTGAGCTTCCCTGAGAGTGGGCTCCCTGGCGCCGGCCTGGCGCGCTATATCTGAGAGGGAGCGGAGACACCAAACAGGAGGCGCTCATCTCCAAACAAGGCTTCCCCCTCGGCACGACAGTGATGGCGCTGATCGCCCTCGGCGTCGGCTGGTATCTCTTCGAGCAGATGCTGCAGTGGTCCGGCTCCGACGAGCCCATTGAGTCGCTGGCGGACGGCGCTGAGCGTCTGCGGGAGCTGGAGGCGGCCATGGGGGAGGGCGAGGAGGTTCGTGGCGGCGAGCCGCCGTGGGCAGCGGGCGGGGCGCCCACGAAGCGGACGCCGCCCGCGCAACAGGTGGAGCCCGCCGGGGAGGAGGGCGCCGACACAGGGCGCGCCATGGATCTGGAGCACCTGAGCGACGAGGATCTGGCCTTCTTGCAGTCCATCCTCGACGGGGACGACGAGGAGGCGCGCCTCTCGGCGGCCAGGGCCCTGGTGATCTCGGGCCACGTGAGGGCGGTCGGGATGCTGTTCGAGGCAGCGGGGCGCCCCAGCGAGAAGGCGGATCTGTTCTGCCTGGCGGCCCTCGACGTCGCCCGCCTTCAGAAGAAGGGCGACACACTCAGGGAGCTGCTGCTCGCGCTGGACCGGGAGCCGCCGCTCTCCGATGACTGCCGCGCGGAGGTCTCGGACCGCTTCGGGCTCGTCGGCGGGCGCGACCCATCGATCTTGGTGGAGCTCTACGAGGATCCGGAGCCACGACTGCGAGCCTGGGTGGCCCAGGTGCTCTCTGACGAGGAGGGTGAGCGGGTCGATGAGGTGCTGGTCCTCATGGTGAGTGACCCGGACGCCAGCGTGCGAGCCCGCGCCTGGAGCGCCTGGGAGGCCCGACCGCTGGAGCGCGTTCGCGCTGCACTGACAGCGGCCGCGGCGGCTGAGACCGACGACGCGGTGGCGTCGCAGGCCCGCGACGTCCTGGCGGGCAGGTGAGCCTGCTGCTGCTCCTCGGCGGCCTGCTCACAGCGGCTGCCGGCGAGTACTACCTCGAGACACCGACGCTGAGCGACCGCGCGGAGGCCATTGAGCTGCAGCAGTCCATGCTGGAGCAGGGCCGAAGCACCCGCGTGGTGCGTCGGTGGCAGCACGGAGTGGGCTGGGGATACGCCGTTGTCGTAGAGGGCCTGCCTGACAGGGAGACCGCCGACGGGGTCGCGGAGGATGTCGCCGCCATCACGCAGCGCGGGGTGACGGTCTACGCCGTCGAGCCCGAGCCCGGTGAGGGGCCGCCACCGAGCGCCGACGCCGAGCGGGTTGCGCCCGCGATCGAGGACGCGCTCGAGCGGGTGATACGAGCACACGGCGGCAGGGACGGCGGCCTCGACAGGCTGCGCTCGGCGCCCGCGGTTCGGTTTCGATACGACCGCCGCATCCAGACAGCCGAGGGCGAGCTGCTTGTCCGCCACGACTGGTGGGGGGAGGGAGAGAGCCGACACGTCTCGGTGGAGATTCTCGACGGGGTGGGGCAGGGGTTCGTCAGCGAGGTCGGCCCGGAGAGCGCCTGGCTGGAGATCGACGGCATCCGCCACGACAGGGAGCTAGAGCGCGCCCGGGAGCTGCTGGACGCGCTCGGCCCGGAGGCCCAGCTCGCCGCCGCGCTGGAGATACCGGCGGCGGCTGCGAGCGGCGTCCCCTTCACCAGCGGCGGGCTCATCGTCATCGAGCAGCGCGACTGCCTCGCGGTGAGTCGCAGGCTGGGCATCGATCAGGGCCACGTTGAGCTCGATGTCGATCTGGAGACCTGGACCGTCACCCGCAGCGTGTCTGACACAGCGGTCGGGGAGGTGATCATCACTTTTCAGGACTGGCGGGAGGTCGACACGGGGCTGGTGATCCCCTTCCGCTTGATCGTGGCCAGGAACGGTCTCTTTCAGGAGGAGGTTCGCGTAATCGAGCTGGATCTCTCGCCTGCTGACGATCGGGTTCCTTGACACCCCCGGGCGCGTTCACTATAGGTCGCGGGAACTTCAAAACAGTATCTTGTTTTGGGGCTCTCGCAGCTCAAGCTGGCGTAGCTCAATTGGCAGAGCAGTGGTTTTGTAAACCACCGGTTGCGGGTTCGAGTCCCTTCGCCAGCTCTCGCGAGAGAGTGATCTTTTCATTTTTGGGGAGTTGCCCGAGTGGCCAAAGGGAGCGGGCTGTAAACCCGCCGGCATCGCCTACGGTGGTTCGAATCCACCACTCCCCACTTTTTTCCAGCTCTGCGGGAATAGCTCAGTTGGTAGAGCATCAGCCTTCCAAGCTGAGGGTCGCGGGTTCGAACCCCGTTTCCCGCTCCATTTCATTTTCAAGCCGATGTAGCTCAGGGGCAGAGCACCTCCTTGGTAAGGAGGAGGTCATGGGTTCAAATCCCATCATCGGCTCCATCATCACACACCAGTGAACACGTCCGTCGATTCCTATCGGCGGACGTCTCTCGTTACCTACACTGTCGTTGGTCAGAGTCGATCGACGGAGGTTCTAAGGGCCATGGCGAAGCAGAAGTTTGAGCGTACCAAGCCGCACGTGAACATCGGGACCATCGGTCACGTTGATCACGGCAAGACCACCCTGACCGCAGCGATCACCAAGGTGCTCGCCGAGGCCGGTGGCGCTGAGTTCATGGCCTATGAC
>Ga0316204_10002945_pt1 | contig 36161 bp, 35 predicted proteins | sample 6monrhotite_MG_2_FD_205661 | JGI IMG/M metagenome (GOLD analysis project Ga0316204, IMG submission 205661) | Microbial mat bacterial communities from mineral coupon in-situ incubated in ocean water Damariscotta River, Maine, United States -... | ecosystem: Environmental > Aquatic > Marine >... | reverse complement strand
CAGGGGTTCATCGCGGCCACTAACTGAAAATTAGCGGGGAATCGTACCTTCCAATTAGCTCTTGAAATACTTAGGTAGCCTTCTTCTAAAGGTTGTCTGAGACTTTCCAGTACCGATCGGTCAAACTCTGGAAGTTCATCTAAAAATAACAAACCTAAATGCGCCAATGAAATTTCTCCCGGAGTGGGCACCTTTCCGCCTCCGGTAATTGCTACTCTTGATGCCGAATGATGTGGTGATCGTAATCTCACTTGATTCCAGCCTTTACTATCAAAGCCTTGATTTGAAATAGACTCTAAGGAAGCAACCTGTCTCGCCTCACTCATTGGCAATGCTGGATAGAGGCCGATTAGACTTCGTGCCATCATGGTTTTTCCAGAACCGGGACTGCCGACCATCAGTAGATTATGTCCAGCAATCGCTGCTAGCACCAGGGCTCTTTTTGCATGCTCATTGCCTTTGATTTCACTAAGGCAGACGGCCGGCTCCTGCTCTTCTGCAATTAATGGATTGCTGCAGAACTCAATATCGTCAGCTAAAAAATCGCGTACCAAATGCTTTAAGCACTCTGAACTCAAGGTCTGCTTATTACCCGACAAGGTCGCCTCTTCAATATTTGGCTGTGCAATGACTAGGCATCTTTGTTTTTCAACACAGGCCAAAGCCGCTGCTAAAATTCCATTAACGGGTTTTAAGTCACCACTCAGGCTCAACTCCGAAACAAATTCTTTTTGATTAATCGATGCCTCGGGAACCTGTCCAGAAGCGACCAAAATTCCCATGGCAATGGCAAGATCGAATCGGCCGCCCGATTTTGGTAAATCTGCCGGTGCTAAATTAATTATGATCCGTTTAGCAGGAAACTCAAATCCTGAGTTTAACAATGCTGAACGTACTCGTTCTTTACTTTCCTTTACTTCGGCACTGGCCAGACCAACAATCGAAAGTGCTGGCAAACCATTAGATAGATGAACTTCCACGGAAACTTGGGGAGCTTCTATGCCAAAACTAGCTCGACTATAGATTCGTGCGTAGGACATCCTTGCTCCTAGCAAAATTAATTAATCCAGTTTAGAAATTATTGTTCATGGCCGATAGAGATTAAAGAGGATTAGGAATGAGGTTAAGACACAGCATTCCTGTGGGATTATTGCTATTGATAGCGCCCTTAGTCTTGTTTATTAAATTGTTGCTCTAGTTGTTCTAACTTCTGACGGGTTTTCTGCAATACTTTTACTTGAATATCAAATTCTTCTCGACTGACCAAATCAAGACGCTGAAAGGCTGACTCCAAAACGCCTTTAAATTGCTTTTTCATTTCTGACTCAAAGGTTTTAAGCTCTGGAGGTAAGGTCGAGCTCAATTGTTTTACTAGCTCATCAATTTTTTGTGGGTCGATCATTGTTAACTCCTGATTAATATCTAACTACATGCTATCTACGGATAACAGAGCTGTGATTTTTAGTCTCTTTCGATACTGCTGTAGTATTCTTTTTATGCTTTCTTTTAATACGTAGTATTTCTATCATTTGCCAAAGCTCAATAATTCCACCAACAATCAATAACCCATAAACAAAATATTCTTCACCCAAAAGATAGAATAGATTCTCGGGTTTTTCTGTAAAGAAACCAAACAGGCCTAGCCCTAACATAATAGAGCCTGGCGTTCCAAATAGTGAAACGCGCAGCATGTCTTTAGCTATTATCTTTTGTCGGGCTTTTTCTGTTGCCTCTTCTTGCTGCTGATTTTTATTTGCTTCAATTTGTGAATTTAAGACTTTTTCCCGATGAGCCGGATCATTTAGTCGTTGTTGAATTGCTTCATAACGCTCTGGCCACTTATCCCTATCAAGGTATAACAAAGCCTCTTCAAGCTCACTATAAGTATAATTATCATAATCTGGCATGCTCATTAAACGCTCCTTGTATCTGACTACAGATTATGCCAAAAACTACTTAATTAAGCATTTTTTTCTGCTTTAGGTGCAAAATGTTTATTTTATGATTATGATCCGTAAAAAGTAATGTTCGAGTAACTATGTTTAGGCAACTTCCCTCCGGATTAAAAGGTACATTGATGTCATTGCATTATGGCGTTAATACTATTTTTTGGACCATACCTTTATTGTTAATTGCGCTATTGAAACTAATTATGCCCTGGTCTCCTTGGCGTAAACTTTGTACTTACTTGATTTTAGGTTTGGCCGATCTTTGGATCCGTTGTAATGTATTTATGATTCGCCTACTCAATGATTTTAAAATTACTGTCCAAGGTGAAGCCGATTTAAGACCAGATGATTGGTATCTGATCATTGCAAACCATCAGTCTTGGGTTGATATCTTAGCCATACAACAAATCTTTCGTGGCAAAATCCCGTTTCTTAAATTCTTTCTAAAACAGGAATTAATTTATATCCCTTTCCTTGGTTTGGCATGGTGGGCTTTAGATTTTCCTTTTATGAAGCGCTATAGCAAATCAACCCTAAAGAAAAAGCCACACCTTAAAGGCAAGGATATAGAAACCACCAAAAAGGCCTGTGAAAAATTTAAAACTCAACCGATCAGTATTGTAAATTTTGTTGAGGGCACCCGATACACCGAAGAGAAAAGTCAGCGTCAAGGTAAGCCTTATAGAAATTTATTGCGCCCAAGATCCGGTGGTATTGGTTATGTAATGACCATGCTGGGTGAACAAATTCATTATATTTTAAACCTCACCTTTCACTACCCCGGGAACAAGCTAACCTATTGGGAATTTGTCACCGGACAGATCACAGAAATTAACATTCAGATTAAAAGTATTGAAGTAACCGATGAGCTGCGCGGCAATTACATCGAAGATTCTGCGTTTAGAGCCCGCTTTCAAACCTGGCTAACAGAACAGTGGAAAGAAAAAGACAAGCTACTCGATGAGCTTAAAAATTAGACGCCCTGAACTAATATCCGTGAGTTGTTGTTTTAGCTCAGCAATTAAAGCCTTATCCACTTTACATTCAAAAGCCACGGCATCACTATAATGGCTTGCCAATAATTCAGCCTGATTGCTATTCAATACCTGCCTAACCGTTTGTTCTAAATCGTAACTAAATTGGATACTAAATGGCTGCCAATTGATATATGGTTGTGTCTGCAAACCCTCTAACGCATCCCCAACCGAATCGGAGTAAGCACGTACTAACCCACCAGTTCCTAGTTTTACTCCACCAAACACTCGACTAACCACGGCCTGTATATTTCCAATGCCTGAATGTTGTAATTGATTGAGTATTGGTTTGCCTGCCGTACCATGGGGCTCGCCATCATCTGAACAACCTAATAATGCCGACTTGGGTGCGCCAATTTGAAAGGCCCAACAATGATGATTTGAATCTGGAAACTCTGTTCTTATCGTGCTTAGCAGTGTTTTTGCTTGTTGCTGATTTTCTACCGGATCAAGCGTGCAAATGAAGCGGCTTTTGTTAACCTCTATGCTGTGCCGATATCTCTGTATCGGCACAAGGAATGAGTCTGACATGGTAATTAGTTGGCTTTATTTAATTGCTCAAAGGCTAGCCGACTTAGGTTGATATGGCCGTCTTCCGTCGCCACCACATCATCCTCAATTCTAATTCCACCAAAGGACTTTAGCCTCTCAACCATAGACCAATTAACAAGGTTTGCTTCTGGCTTAGTTTTTAATTCATTCATCAACAGATCGATAAAATACATGCCCGGCTCAATGGTGACACAATAACCAGTTTCTAATGTTCGAGTTAGACGTAAAAATGGATGCTCGGCCGGTGGCTTAACAATGGTTCCGGTTTTATCTTGCTGATGACCACCGATATCATGAACCTGTAGTCCCAATAAGTGCCCCAAGCCATGAGGAAAGAATGTTGAACTGAGTCTTTTCTCAACCGCCTCCTCTGCTGAACAATTCAATATTTCATGATCAACCATAAATTGCGATATTTTAAGATGCGCAAGACGATGCATTGCTACATAGTCGGCTCCGGTCTTAACTTCTGCAACCAAACCAAGTTCCAATTCATCAAAGGCCTGGATCATATTATTAAACAGCTCATCAGTTGACCAGGTTCGAGTGATGTCTGCACAATAATTATAAGCCGTTGCGCCTGCATCGATCAAAAAGCTGTGCCTTTGATCCTTTGCCGGCAACTGACGATCTAATTCAGTGTAATGAAGGACTGCTCCATGCGATCCCAAGGCTATGATGTTGCCATAGGGCAATTCTTGTTCGGCATGCTGGGTCGCTTTTAAATAGGCGAGGTGAATTTCAAACTCTGTTGCGCCAGCTAAAAATGCATCCCGTGCTGCATTATGCCCTTTTGCCGCCTTAATATTGGCCTGCAATAAACAGTCCACCTCATAATCATTCTTGGCAGCGCGTAAAAAGTGTAACTCAGCGACTATGTCTTCAGCATTAATGTTTTCTTCTGCCATGAGAGCAGCAATTTCTGATTGCTGTTCACCCAACCAAACCGCAGTACTTAACTGCTTGGGAATTAGCTCGAGCCATTTGTTTCGATCGGTGACTGTAATGACTTCAAAACTATCAGCCCAATCTGAATTCGGTGATTCCGGAACCACATGCCAATAATCCGCAGGTTGATAGAAAATCAGCTGGGGCTTTGCTTCTGGGCGGATTAACAAATAGCTGTGAGGAAAATTATTTTCCGGTACAAACAGTGAAAAATGAAAATTAGGCTTATATGGATAGTAATTATCATCCCAGTACACACCCTTAGGTACGCCTGATGGAATGATTACCATGTCTTTATTATGGCTTTGTAATACACCACAAATTTGTTCCATTTTTTCAGCTAAATGCTCTTGATAAAGCGCTTTATTAAACATATTTATTGCCCAAGAATCGGTTAAAAATCTGCAGCAACAATAACAGGCTTTAAAGAACTGATCCAGCATTCGTCTTTTGTTGCGAACACTGTCTGCAATGGTTATCATTGGACTAATTTCCGTGACTCACCTCACAACACATATCGGAGAACATCATGTTATTTGAAGGCCAGTCCATTCGCTGTCAACTCCTCGGTGACGGCATAGCAGAATTTTGTTTCGACTCCCAAGTTGAGTCCGTCAACAAATTTGATCAAAACACCTTTGCAGAGTTTCGACAGGTCGTTGATTTACTAAATCAACAGACCAGTCTTAAAGGGGTCTTAGTCACCAGTGGTAAGGGCGTATTTATAGTCGGTGCAGACATAACCGAATTTCTAGGCATGTTCCAAAACACCGAAGCCCAAATCAATGATTGGGTTAAAGAAGCTAACCGTGTTTTTAATGGTTTTGAAGACATACAGGTCCCCACCGTAGCTGCCATCAATGGTATTGCTTTAGGCGGTGGCTTAGAAATGTGTCTTTGTTGTGATTATCGAGTAGCATCCGATCAGGCTGTCGTTGGTGTGCCAGAAACCAAGCTGGGTTTAATCCCCGGGTTTGGTGGCACTACACGTCTACCAAGATTAATTGGTGTTGATAACGCTGTTGAGTGGATTGCCACGGGCAAACATTATAAAGCGGATGCGGCTATTAAAGCGGGCGTTGTCGATGCGGTCACCTCTGCAGATAATTTAAGAGATGCAGCAATCAAAACATTACAACAGGCCATTGATGGTAAGCTCGATTGGCAAGCTTACCGAGCGCAACGACTGTCAGCGCTGAAATTAAATAACAATGAAGCCATTATGGCATTCAGCACCTGTCGTGCCATGGTCTATCCAAAGGCAGGAAAACATTATCCAGCACCAATGACAGCCATTGATGTGATGGAGCAAGCCGCGCCCTTCGGTCGCGATAAAGCAATGGAGATTGAAACAGCCGCCTTTGCAAAATTAGCTAAAACTACCGCTGCAACTTCTTTAATTGGTCTATTTATGAATGACCAATACCTTAAGAAACAAGCTAAAAAGGCTTCTAAGTCTATTGCTCAGGGTGTTGAAACAGCCGCTGTCTTGGGCGCCGGTATTATGGGCGGTGGAATCGCTTATCAGTCCGCAGTCAAAAATGTACCGATTGTTATGAAGGACATTAATCAGCAGGCTTTAGATTTAGGAATGTCTACCGCTTCTAAAATACTCAACAAGGGCGTTTCGCTTGGTAAGGTAAGTACCGAAAAAATGGCCGAAACACTAACGCGTATCCGGCCCAGCCTATCAATTGATGATGTGGCTACAGCCGATCTCATCGTTGAGGCAGTAGTAGAAAACCCCAAAATTAAAGATGCGGTACTACAGGAAACGGAAGCAAAAATTTCTGAAAATGCAATTCTTGCTTCAAATACTTCGACCATTTCAATCGACCTATTGGCGCAGAATTTAAAACGGCCTGAAAACTTCTGTGGTATGCACTTCTTCAACCCGGTTCACAAAATGAAATTGGTTGAAGTGATCCGTGGTTCTAAAACCAGCGAAGCCACGGTTGCTAAAACAGTGGCCTACGCGAGTGCCATGGGTAAATCACCCATCGTGGTTAATGACTGTCCTGGCTTTTTAGTTAATCGAATTTTATTTCCATACTTTAAAGGCTTTAGCTTATTAATGCGTGATGGCGCAGACTTTTTGGCTATCGACAAAGTCATGCAGTCATTCGGATGGCCAATGGGTCCTGCCTATTTGCTTGATGTGGTCGGCCTGGATACGGGTCACCATGCTGGCGCCGTTTTAGCTGAGGGTTATCCTGACAGAATGTCAGCACTTGAAGGTGATATCGTCACCAAGCTGTATGAAGCCGGTTATTACGGTCAGAAAAATGGTCAAGGATTTTACCAGTATGGTAAAGATAAGCGCGGCAAGCCCACCAAGGTCCCTTTTGATAAGGCACTGGAAATCATTGCTGAATCGGCTGAGGCTACCGCTTTTGATAAACAAACCATTATTGAACGTATGATGGTGCCCATGCTGATCGAGTCGATTCGTTGCTTTGAAGATAACATCGTCGGTTCAGTCGCTGAACTTGATATGGGATTAATTTACGGTATCGGATTTCCGCCATTCCTCGGTGGAGCAATGCGTTATGCAGATCATCTAGGTATGGCCAATCTTTGTGCCATGGCCGATAAATATAAAGATTTGGGTGCCAGTTATCATCCGACCGATGGCATGCGTGCCATGGCGGCCGACAACAAAACCTTCTACCAGGCATAGACCTGAACCCAATTCTAGGAGAATTATTATGAAATCAGTTGTAGTTGTTGATGCCGTTAGAACACCCATGGGTCGATGCAAGGGCGGAATGTTTCGCCATACCCGCGCCGAAACGCTTTCCGCGCGCTTAATGGATGCTTTATTAGATAGAAATAGTGCGGTCGATCCGAATGAAATTGAAGACGTTATTTGGGGTTGTGTCGGTCAGACAAAAGAACAGGCCTATAACGTGGCAAGAATGGCGTCGTTAATGAGTCGTATTCCTAAATCTGCCGGAGCTCAAACTGTAAACCGTCTTTGTGGTTCATCAATGCAAGCGCTTCATGATGCGGCCGCCTCGATCATGATCGGCAATGGTGAAATTTTTATGGTTGGTGGTGTAGAGCATATGGGCCATGTTCCGATGGGTGCTGATGTGGATATAAATCCTGCCCTTAGTATTTATTCAGCCAAGGCATCAGGAATGATGGGGCTAACTGCTGAGCTACTCTCGAGACAACACAAAATAACTCGTGAACAGCAGGATCATTTTGCTATGCGCTCACACCAAAAAGCACATGACGCAACATTGTCTGGTCGCTTTAAGAATGAAATTGTCGCTATGGAAGGTCATGATGCTGAAGGTGCACTGTGTCAGTTTGATTATGATGAAGTGATTAGACCCGACGCTAATATGGAGGCGCTTGCTACCTTAAGGCCCGTTTTCGATCCACAAAATGGCACAGTAACAGCCGGTTCAGCCTCTGCTTTATCGGATGGCGCCTCTGGCTTGTTGGTGATGTCTGAAGACAGGGCCAATCAATTAGGACTCGAGCCCATGGCGCGTATACGTTCTATGGCTGTAGCCGGTTGTGATCCCGCAATCATGGGTTATGGACCGGTTCCAGCAACACAAAAAGCATTAAAGCGTGCTGGCTTAGAAATTTCTGACATTGATCTTATTGAGTTAAACGAAGCCTTTGCAGCGCAGGCCCTTCCAGTGTTGAAAGATCTTGGGCTACAAGATTTGGTTGAAGAAAAAGTCAACCTTAATGGCGGCGCCATTGCACTTGGGCATCCTTTGGGTTGTTCTGGCGCACGCATTAGTGGCACATTGCTTCACCTAATGAATAGCCATGATGCAAAGCTCGGTTTAGCCACCATGTGTATTGGCTATGGACAAGGTATTGCGACTGTATTTGAACGCTTTTAATCGCTCCATTCAATTACTTGCTTTAAATACAGAAATAACCGGATAAACATTAAAGGCCAGATAGACAGTCTATCTGGCCTTTTTATTATTTTATTCACCCTTCTGTCAACCATCTCTTATTAGAAACGTTTTAATGGTTAACGAAACAATTTTTCTAAGTGGAGAAATACGATGAAAAAATTAACCGTCCTAACAACTGCATTTCTATTGTTCACCAGCCAAACCCTTGTTGCTATGCCGGGTCAAGGTCAAGGTCAAGGTCAATGCCAGGGTCAGGGTCAGGGTCAGGGAGGTTGCCAAGGCCAAGGAATGGGGCCAAAAGTCATATCTGAAGAAATGATCGAATTAAAGACTGAACAGGCGCAACTTAAATCTAAAGAGAAGCTTTTACGCTTAAAAACCGCACTTAACTTACGCGAAAATCAAATGAGTGCGTGGAACTCTTATGAAAATTTTATGATGAACAGCAGCCTCAAGATTTCTGAAAGCAGAGTTCAAATGCATAAAAGACGCATGGAACAAAAGGCTCCACCTACTAGTGTTGAAATGGGTGAAATGCATATTACTAAGCTTGAAGAGAAATTGGCTAACGCCAAACAGAAGCAGGCTGTTTTCAGCAAGCTTTATAAAAACCTAGATGATACTCAAAAGCAAACCGTTGATAAAATGGCTCACAAAAAGGTAAAGCGTATGGCTAAGAAACTTAGAAAAGCCAGAAAAGGCGATAATAAAATGGGGCGCTAATCCTTGCCTCTTTACATTAAAAAAACCCAGCTTGACTGGGTTTTTTTATGTCTCTATTCAATTCAGAGAAACAAAATTTGTATACTACTCGAACAACCTAATCAAGGAGGATGGCTTGCTGACCTAATTTAACTTGGCCGGTGTTCTCTGCAATTAAATTAACACCAAACATAATTTTGCCTTGTTCAAATTTTCTGTACATTGCCAGGGTTTTAAGTGGCTCAAGATCCTTTGCTTTCTTGCCGTTACTTGGATCGACAGTCGTTAATACACAACGGCTACATGGCTTAACATTTCTGAAAATCACATCGCCAATCTGGAGCCTATTCCAACCATCTTCTTCAAAAGCATTCATGCTGTCGACAACTAGGTTTGGCCTAAAATTTTTCATCGTCACTTTTTTATCTAAACGCACATTTAGATCATCTAGGGATGCTTGGCCAATTAGTAAATATGGAAATCCATCGGCAAAAGAAACAAAGCCTTCGGCTGCTTTGTCTGATATCGGTCTATTTCTTGGTGGTAATTGTGCGAGACGAACATCCATACCCATCCATTTGCTCAATTTTTCATTGCCAGAACCAATTAATATATTAGCTTTTACCTTGTCACCCCAAATCTTCACAGTCTCTTGTTGCTTAAAATCATCAAAATCGAATTCCTGCTTCTGTTCATTAAAAAAGCAATCAACGCTTTGTTTATTTAATTGCACAGCAATGTTCGCCATATGTGGAAACTCTCTTTGAGTAACAAATCGTCCGTTGGGCAGAATTAGCTGAAATCGTCGATCACCCACTAATCCTTCTTCACCAACCATGCCCTCCTGTAGTTGTATGCCCTGACAAGACTTAATTGGATATTGCCAAATTTGAGTTAATTTCATTTTTTCTCTCTTTTCTTAAATCTGCTGCCGACAACAATGCTAAAAGGGTCGATCTTACTATTGTTTAACAAACTACTGCCCTATAATTGGATGCAATCTAACTCTGTGGTTATTTCATTATGAAGTTTTCTTTTGGTCCTATGCATCGTATCAGCATCTGGCTATATCTGGTAGGTATCCCAATGATGATCGTTACGCTTTTAGACCACAGTTTACTGTTGGGTATATTTGAACACAGATTGCGCTTGCAGTTGTTTGTCATTGCAATAATCCTAGCCGCCATAGCTGGAATCATCAATCTTGGCGCCTATGTAGTAAAACTTATGGATGATTCTGCCAAGCAAGAAACTTAAACTATCACCCTTTATCACTTCAGGTTATAATCAGCGGCTTTGATAAACCATAGAGTTTTTCCCGTGTCGAACCAAACACCAGAGACTTTTCAAGAACTTATATTGTGCCTACAGAACTTCTGGGCGAAGCATGGCTGCGTAATTGTTCAGCCGTTAGACCTTGAAGTTGGTGCCGGAACTTTCCACCCATCAACTTTTTTACGTTCCATTGGCCCTGAACCATGGAATACTGCCTTTGTGCAGCCTTGTAGAAGACCAACAGATGGACGTTATGGTGAAAACCCCAATCGTTTACAGCATTATTATCAATATCAGGTTATTTTGAAGCCCTCACCAGACAATATTCAAGAGTTGTACTTACAATCTTTGAAGGAAATGGGCTTAGATTTAAATACTCATGATGTTCGTTTTGTAGAAGATAATTGGGAATCCCCCACCCTAGGTGCCTGGGGTCTAGGTTGGGAAGTTTGGTTAAATGGTATGGAAGTCACTCAATTTACCTACTTCCAGCAGGTTGGTGGACTTGAATGTAAGCCTGTTTCTGGCGAAATCACCTATGGTCTAGAACGCATCGCCATGTACTTGCAGGGCAAAGACAGTATTTACGACTTGGTTTGGACCGATGGGCCAAACGGTGTTGTTACCTATGGTGATGTCTTTCATCAGAATGAAGTAGAAATGTCGACCTATAACTTCGAACATGCAGATGTTGATTATTTGTTCGGGTACTTCGATTATTGCGAGCAACAGTCACAAAAATTAATTGATCAAACGCTGCCATTACCCGCTTACGAAATGGTACTAAAAGCATCTCATGCGTTTAATTTATTGGATGCGCGCAAAGCTATTTCGGTTACCGAGCGCCAGCGCTTCATTTTACGGGTAAGAACCTTGGCACGCGCTGTTGCCAAAACATATTATGAAAGTAGAGAAGCTCTTGGCTTTCCGCTATGCCAAGATCAAGGAGAGAACTAATGGCTGATCGTGATGATCTTATCATTGAGCTTGGTACTGAAGAGCTCCCTCCAATCGCACTGAAACGTCTTTCAGAAGCCTTTGTTAATGGTTTTGAAAAACTGCTTAATGAAAACAACCTAAAATTTACAGCGATTCAAAATTTTGCTACACCAAGAAGGTTGGCTATTCTTGTTTCTGGTTTAGAGGTCTCTCAACCAGACTCAACTCAAACTAAACTAGGTCCCGCCGTTGCTGCAGCTTTTGATGCTGATGGAAATCCTTCGAAAGCCGCCCAAGGTTTTGCTCGCTCCTGTGGTGTTGCTGTCACCGAGTTAGCAACCATAGAAACAGATAAGGGACCACGGCTTGGTTTAGAAGTGACAAACAAAGGTAACGTTACCGCTGATTTATTACCGGAAATGATCAAAAAAAGCTTAGCTCAACTGCCTATACCTAAAGCTATGCGTTGGGGTAATCGTCAAGAAGCCTTTATTCGACCAGTAAAATGGTTGATGGTCGTTCATGGTTCAAGCATTGTGCCTATGGAATTATTTGGTTGTGCTTCTGGAAACATCAGTCGCGGGCATCGTTTTATGGATCAAGGCAACATTTCTCTGCAACAGGCTGCAGATTATGAACAGGCGCTTGAACAGGTTAAGGTCATTGCTAGCCAACAAAGGCGTATGGAAATAATCAGAGATCAGGTCGAAGCATTGGCTCAGGATAATAACTCAGTTGCTGTGATTGACGACTCCTTATTAGAAGAAGTTTCAGCTTTAGTTGAATGGCCGGTAGCTTTGGTAGGCAATTTCGATCCGGAGTTTTTGTCTGTTCCTCAAGAAGCTTTAATTTCGACCATGTCTAAAAACCAAAAGTATTTTCATATGGAAAATGCAGCGGGTGAACTACAGCCAAAATTTATCACTATTTCTAACTTGGTTAGTAAAGATCCAGCAACCATTATCACAGGTAATGAAAAAGTTATTCGCCCTAGATTAGCTGATGCTAAGTTTTTCTATGAACAAGATTGTAAGCACTCACTCTCTTCATATGACACCCGACTAGAGGGTATTGTTTTCCAAAATAAGCTTGGTTCAGTAAAAGATAAGTGCCAACGGATCGCGCAGATCGCTTTAAATATTGCTGAGTCGTTATCAGCAGACCCTCAACTAATTACTGCCGCTGCCGGTATTTGCAAGTCCGACTTAGTGACCAACATGGTCAACGAATTTCCTTCTTTACAGGGTATTATGGGTAATTATTATGCTCAGGCTGAGGGATTAGATGCTGAGGTTTGTAGCGCGCTTGAAGAAATATATTTACCCAAACATGCTGGTGATAAATTACCTCAAACCAAAACTGGTATTTGTTTAGCTCTGGCCGATCGTCTTGATACTTTGGTCGGTATTTTTGGTATTGATCAAATACCAACGGGCAATAAAGACCCATTCGCTCTAAGGCGTGCTGCTCTTGGTGTATTGAATATTATCATTACGCATAAATTGGATCTTAATATAGAAACATTAATTGAAATGGGTTTGTCGGCTCATCAGAATAATGACCTGAATCCTGAAACTCAATCCAAGCTTATGGATTTTTTCAAAGCCAGGCTTAAAGCCATGTATCAAGAACAAGGCATTAATGCCCAAATATTTAATGCTGTTGATCAAACGGGCTCTAACAAACCCTTTGATTTTGATCTCCGCGTACAGGCCGTAAAGTTGTTCGCTACAACAACTGACGCTGATAACCTTTCTGAATCAAATAAACGCGTTGCTAATATTCTCAGTAAAAACTTACTGAAAGAAAGCGTCGTTAAAGTGAATGAAGCGTTGTTGGTTGAGGAAGAAGAGCAAAGGCTTTATCAGGCAATTCAAAATACAGCACCATTGGTGAATGAGTTAGTAGCGCAAACAAACTACAGTGAAGCACTTTCTAAAGCGACATTACTAAAAGATGATATTGACCGCTTCTTTGATAAAGTAATGGTTATGTCTGAAGATGAAGCCACAAAGAACAATCGCCTTGCTCTGTTACGCGATTTGCGTTCATTATTCACATCAATCGCTGATATTTCCTGCTTACAAAGATGAAGCATAATAAATTAATCATCCTTGATCGTGATGGTGTTATTAATCACGACTCGGATGACTATATCAAATCGCCAGATGAATGGTTCCCCATTGATGGAAGTGCAAAGGCTATAGCCCTTCTGAATCAGGCTGGTTATACGGTAGGAGTAGCTACCAATCAATCGGGATTAGGCCGCGGGTTTTATGATGAGAATATGCTGACTAAAATCCATCATAAGATGAAGCAGCATTTAGAAACTGAAAACGCCTCTTTAGATCAAATCGAGTTCTGTCCCGATCATCCGAATAATCCTGGTCCAAACAGAAAGCCTTCACCTGGAATGGTTTTAAAACTGTTAAATGTTTTTTCAGCTGATCCTGCTTCTACCTGGTTTGTTGGCGACACCCTTGCTGACGTTCATTGTGCCATTAATTCAGGTTGCAAACCGGCCTTGGTTAGAACGGGTAAAGGCAAAAGAACGCTGGCAAAAACAGAATTTAAGCAACTGGATGTGCCGGTATTTGATGATCTTGCTGATTTTGTACAATTTTTACTTAAATAATTAGCTGTCCGCTGAATTAGTCAATATCCACATTAATCCATTGCTATCGAATTCTGTATCTAAGCGGCTACTAGCTGAGCAAAACTGTGTTTAGAGGTGTGATGGGATAACAGCTCCCTGATCTAGGTCACAAGGAGCTGTATTAGGCTTTTAAACGTCTAGATTAACAACCGACATGGCATTAGATTCAATAAAGTCTCTTCTTGGTTCAACTTCATCACCCATCAATGTAGTAAAGAGTTGATCCGCGCCAATTGCATCTTCAATTGTCACTTGCATCATGCGACGGTTTTCTGGATCCATTGTTGTTTCCCATAGCTGCTCAGGGTTCATTTCACCCAGACCCTTATAGCGCGATATAGCCTGGCCTTTTTTGGCTGATGTAACTAGCCAATCATAGGCTTCTTCAAAAGACTCTATTTCTTGGTTCTTGTCCCCGCGTTGAATTTGAGCGCCTTCTTGGATTAGGTCATTAACTTTTAATCCATAATCCATCATTGACTCATATTCACCTGATGCGAAAAAGTCTCTGCCAAGACGATGGCTCGTCTCTACACCATGATGGCGGATCTCTATATGAGGTAAGAAGATACGTCGCTCGGTATCTTCAATGGCGCGGACCTCGTACGTCGTACTCTCTACACCAGATTCGACCAAAGCGGCTTGAAGACTTGAACACCACTTGTCCATAGCGCCTTTCTCAGTAAGCGAGTCCTTACTAACCTTGTTTAGCTTGATAACTTCTTCTAAGACTTGAGTTGGGTATAGACGTGACAGCCTGTTCACCATGTTTTTGATGGCCCGATATTGGTTTACCAGGCTTTCAAGACCAATACCTTGAATCGCTGCACCATCAACCTCTGGTATCAAAGCGGCATTATCCAATGCAAGCGCACTGATATAATCATCAAGCGCCTGGTCGTCTTTTAAGTATTGTTCTTGTTTTCCTTTCTTAATCTTATATAACGGTGGTTGGGCAATATAAATATAACCACGCTCAATCAGCTCCTTCATTTGTCTAAAGAAGAAGGTAAGAAGTAGGGTTCTAATATGTGCTCCATCCACGTCCGCATCGGTCATGATAATAATGGAGTGATATCTTACTTTTTCAGGATCATATTCTTCTCGACCAATTCCACAACCAAGGGCAGTAATTAATGTGCCGACTTCTTGAGAAGAGAGCATCTTATCAAAACGTGCTTTTTCGACATTAAGAATTTTACCTTTCAAAGGAAGAATGGCTTGGTTTTTACGATTACGCCCTTGTTTTGCTGAACCGCCCGCAGAATCACCCTCCACTATGTATAGTTCCGAAAGCGCCGGATCTTTTTCCTGACAATCAGCTAGCTTACCTGGTAAACCAGCAATATCGAGGGCACCTTTTCTACGGGTCATTTCCCGTGCTTTACGTGCTGCTATTCTGGCTCTTGCAGCATCAACCATTTTAGTAACAACTGATTTAGCAGACTGAGGATTCTCCAATAAGAACTCAGAAAGCTTTTCGCCCATGGCCTGCTCTACGGCAGACTTAACTTCAGAAGAAACCAACTTGTCTTTAGTTTGTGAAGAAAACTTAGGATCTGGAACCTTAACACTAACTACAGCAGTTAAGCCTTCTCGAGCATCATCACCCGTAGTAGAAAACTGGCCTTTCTTATTCATACCCTGCTGTTCTATGTAGGTATTTAAGGTTCTTGTTAGCGCACCTCTAAATCCAGCCAGGTGAGTACCACCATCACGTTGAGGAATGTTGTTAGTAAAACAAAATATGTTTTCTTGAAAGGAATCATTCCACTGCATGGCTACTTCTACAGTAATGCCATCGGATTCACGAAAGTGACTAAAATTAAAGATTTCATCATGTACCGGAGTTTTCTTATTATTTAAAAACTCAACGAAAGCCATGATTCCGCCTTCGTACTGGAAACGATCTTCTTCACCAGAACGCTCATCTTTTAATAAGATGTTTACACCAGAGTTAAGGAACGATAATTCCCTAAGCCGTTTAGCTAAGATATCGTAGTGGTATGTTAGGTTTGTAAATGTTTCACCGCTTGGGCAAAAATGAACTTCAGTACCGGTTTTATCTGTATCACCAATTTCAACGATGTCGGCCTGAGGGTCACCATGAACATAGCTTTGCTCCCAAATCTTACCTTCTCTGCGAATAGTCAGTGTCAGCTTTTTAGACAGGGCATTTACAACTGAAACACCCACACCGTGTAAACCGCCTGAAACCTTATAAGAATTTGAGTCGAACTTACCACCTGCGTGAAGCACTGTCATAATAACCTGTGCTGCAGACACACCCTCTTCTGGGTGCATTGAAACTGGAATACCGCGGCCATTATCTTTAACTGTTATCGAATTATCAGTATGAATAATTACCTGTATCTCTGAGCAATGTCCTGCCAATGATTCATCAATGGAGTTATCTACAACCTCAAACACCATATGGTGCAAGCCGGTGCCATCGTCTGTATCACCAATATACATACCTGGACGCTTTCGTACTGCATCAAGACCTTTTAATACTTTAATATCACCTGAATCGTATTCTTCTACCATGTTCTCACCTGAGTTTAATTACTCTTAACCTGACCCTGTTCCACGTGGAACATTCTATAGTCAGTGTCCTTTAACTGATTAAAATAATCTGGTTTATCAATTGAAGATATAAACAGTTGTAAGTTTGGTATCTCTTGTAGACTATTAAGCAACATCTGTTGCTTGATCACATCAAGTTCTGATGTAAGGTCATCAATAAGAAGACAGGAAAACTTATTCTGTATTTCACCTAACCATTTTACCTGGGCTAACATCATGCTGATTACCAGCATTTTAAGTTCTCCTCTAGAGAGAACAGTATGTGCATCCTGGCCATTTATTAGGATTTTTATATCTGCTTTATGCGGCCCTAAACTGGTATTACCGTATCTACGGTCAGTTTCGTAAGCCGCTTTAAACTGCTGTTGTAAATCGTTCTCAGCAGTTCCAGATTTAAAGACGTATTGTACCTTGTATTGAGGTAAAAAGGTTAGCTGAAAATCAGTTATATAGCCCTCTAGGCGCTTGAATACCTCTTTACGAATGTTGTTTATTGACTTAGCCAAGGGAATTAGCTCAGAGTCCCAATATTTGATGTCTTGATAGGACTTACTTTGTTTTAGTTGGGCATTACGTTGTTTAATGATTCTATTGTAGTTTTGCCAATCTCGAATGAAGAGATGTTCCACGTGGAACACTGAAAAATCTAAATACTGTCTTCTTAGTTTAGAACCAGTGGTAAGCATTAAGAAACTATCTGGCGCTATGATCCGTACAGGTAGGTATTGCGCAAGTACTGATAGCCTGTCTTGATCTTGTTGATTGATGCGTACCGAGAATTCACCACGTCGTGTTCTTTGCACCCCTACTCTATTATCGCTACTTAGTTGTGCATAAATAGTTAGCTGTTCTGATTCATTTTGAATAACGTTTGATATTTGGTTAGAACGAAAAGAGCGACCTGTACCTGCTATATGCACTGCTTCTAGGAGAGAGGTTTTGCCTGAGCCATTAGGCCCTATTATAAGATTAAGGGTTTTGAGGTTATCCAGAGTTACTTGGTGAAGGTTTCGTAAGCTCTGGATTTTTAATAGTTCAATCATTGTCTGTCGTGATAATTCTCTTTTTGAAAGAATTGAGAATTACAGACGCATTGGCATTACCACATACAATGAACTTAGTTCATCATCAACACCTTCTATTAGCGCTGATGAATTAGAATCGCCTAGTGTCCATTTCACTTTTTCTGTTTTTAAGGTATTCAAAACATCCAATATATAACCAACATTGAAACCAATTTCTAATTCTTCATCACTGAATTCAACAGAAAGATCTATAACCGCTTCTTCCTGTTCTGGATTGTTGGCATTAATAGTTAAATGATTGTCTGCCAGGTTCATTCTGATACCACGGTATTTTTCATTACAAAGAATAGCAGCTCTAGCAAATGCAGCCTTCAAATCTTCTCGATTTGAAATTAATGTTCTATCACCATTTTTTGGTAAAACTCGATCATAATCTGGAAACTTTCCATCGATGAGTTTTGATGTAAATGTGAATGCCGGTGTGACCAATCGTAAATGATTAGTGCCTAAAGTTACTTCAACTGAATCATCTGAATCATCTAAAAGCCGTAATAATTCTGTAATCCCTTTTCTTGGGATAATTGCTTCAGTTTTACCTTCCCCTGAAAACTCTGCACCGAGATCGGCAAGTGCTAGTCTATGACCATCAGTGGCAACAGATTTTAAATTGTTATTTTCAATTTCAAACAACATGCCATTAAGATAATAACGGACATCTTGTTGTGCCATTGCAAAGGCTGTTTTTTCCATCAGAGATTTAAATTTAGATTGTACTAAATCTAACTTATGGGTTCCTACTGTTTCATCTACTGATGGAAACTCTGATGCTGGAATGGTCGACAATGTGAATTTATTAGAACCACATTTCAACTTAACTTTTTGATTTTCATAGGAAAACTCAATATCTTTTGGTGGTAAGCTGCGACAAATATCTAAAAACTTGCGCGCTGGTACGGTGATTTGACCTGACTCACCAGGTTCAGGAATATTTAAGTTCGCGACTAACTCAACTTCTAAATCTGTGGCTGTAAGTGATAGGCTTTGTTGCTCTAACACAACCAATATATTAGACAACACTGGTAATGTTTGACGTCGTTCAACAGCATTACACACAAGTTGCAATGGATTAATTAAACTGTCACGACTGATAGTAAAACGCATACTTAAATCTCCAATGTACTTAACTCGTCAGTATCCTGAGCAAGTTATTATAATCCTCTTTGATCTCTCTATTCTCTTCTGACAACTGTTTTATTTTACGACAAGCATGCAAGACTGTGGTGTGGTCTCTACCACCAAAAGCATCCCCTATTTCAGGTAAACTTTTATTGGTAAGCTCTTTAGTTAAAGCCATCGCCATTTGCCTAGGTCTTGCTACCGATCTTGTACGTCGTTTAGACAGTAAGTCAGCTACCTTGATTTTATAATACTCTGAGACAGTTTTCTGGATATTTTGTATATTTATTCGTTTATCTTGCACTGCAATGAGATCTTTTAGTGCTTCTCGGACAAAATCCATGGTAATTGCCTTACCTGTGAAATTGGAATTGGCAATTACGCGCTTTAATGCGCCCTCTAATTCACGCACATTAGAACGAATTCGCTTGGCAATAAAGAAAGCCACTTCATCAGCTAACTTAACCCCTGATTTATGCGCCTTACTCATTAAAATAGCGACTCGCATTTCAAGTTCTGGAGGATCTAAAGCTTGGGTTAATCCCCATCCAAATCGAGATTTAAGTCGGTCTTCTAGGCCATCGACATCCTTTGGATAACGATCACAGGTTAAAATTATCTGTTGGTTTGATTCTAACAGGGCGTTAAACGTATGAAAGAACTCTTCTTGAGAAACGGTTTTACCAGCAAAAAATTGAATATCATCAATGAGTAGCGCATCTAAAGAACGATAATATTTCTTAAATCGATCAATGGTATTGGTTTGCAATGCTTTAACCATATCTGCAACAAAACGCTCTGAATGCAAATACAATACTTTAGCATCTTTGCGGTTTTTAAGAATTTCATTACCCACAGCATGCATCAGGTGGGTTTTACCAAGACCAACACCGCCATACATAAAAAATGGATTATAGGCAGTACCAGGATTTTCAGCGACCTGTTTGGCTGCTGCCAATGCTAATTGGTTTGCCTTACCTTCAACGAAATTAGAGAATTTGAAATCGGTATTTAAGTTAGATTTATGTGCTCTAGGTTGTTCAGCCTGTGGTTCAGAAGAAGTGTCAATATTGACTCTTCGTGCCTGTTGTTTGGCTACAATATCGAGTGAACCAACCTTAATCTCTACTTGAAATTCTTGGTTGCGCGCATGCATTTGAGCTACGTCTCGCAATTTAGATAGGTACTGATCTTTAACCCAATCCATGACGAAAATATTAGGTGCAAACAATACTAAATGACTATGGCTTTCTTCACTCTGAAGAGGCCTCAACCAGGTATTAAATTGTTGTGCAGGTAATTCACCCTGAATGGTTTTTAAACATGATTGCCACACTGTAGACATGACTGAAAACCCTATCAATTCCAAAAATATTGTTATTAATTATTAACTTATTCACATTTTGACGCATCAAAATCGAATTTACCGCTTCCTATCGAAGGATGCTATTAAACATGATCTAAATTAAATTAACAATTAAAATATTCATTATGTATATAATGCTTAATTATAACTGTATAAATTAGAGAAAATAATGTGAATAACTATATAAACCCTACTTATCAAAGTTTTGTCCTATCACTTAACACCGGATACAAACAGGGTTATTAACAAACTTATAATTAATGTAAACTATTGTTTTAAGGAAACAAATACTACTTATCAACAGATTTTAACTAAGCCTATATATAACTACTATTATCTATATATAAATATATTATTTATATTAAGCAACACATAAAAAAAGAACAATTTAACCTAATTTAAGTTATTTTTTTAACTATTAAATATTTTTTGAAGTATTTATGGCGTTTGATTCAAACTACTGTATAATCCTCTCCAAGATGTTTTACCAGCATTGAAAAGCCAAGTTTTTAATAAAAATATCAATATTTACATTGATCTTTATATTTTGTACGGGTAGAATCGCGCATCCAAATTTGGGATAGTTGCTATCTAACTAATTATTTAGCAATACATACTAGTTAAGAGTTTTGAATCATGAAAAGAACATTTCAACCAAGTGTATTGAAGCGTAAGCGTACTCACGGTTTTCGTAGTCGTATGGCCACTAAAAGTGGACGCGCATTAATTAATCGTAGACGTGCAAAAGGCCGCAAGGTCCTTTCAGCCTAATTCTAGATTAGTAAATCAGATATCTTGTGGAACTTAAGCCTAACAGTGAAAAGTTCCCTAGGTCTGCTCGTCTTCTGACGCCAGCACAATACAGCAACGTATTTTCCTCTCCTAAGAAGTTTTACCTTAAAGGTTTGCTTGCCCTGTGCTGTGTAAATAATGAAGGCAACAATCGTCTTGGTTTGGCTATTGCTAAGAAAAACCTACCCAAGGCGGTCGATAGAAATCGTGTTAAACGATTGGTCCGAGACACATTCCGTAAACAATCTTGTAAAGATAAAGGCATCGATGTTGTCGTTTTATCTCGCAATCCCATTGTAAATATGGATAATACTCAAATTCTAAAACAGTTGGATATACTCTGGCGACAAGTGCAAAAGAGGGATTGGTGAAAAAACTATTCATTATCCCCATTAGGTTTTATCAAAAAACCATCAGCCCATTGTTGGGACCACATTGTCGTTATACTCCTACCTGCTCGCAATATACGATCGAAGCAATTCAACGCTTTGGTGTTATTAAAGGGTTTTGGATGGGAATTAAGCGTATAGCTCGCTGTCATCCAATGGCAGAAGGTGGACATGATCCTGTGCCAGAAAATTTAAAAGACGGTAATTAGTACTTATGGAAGCACAAAGAACGTATATTGTAATTGGATTGGCTATAGTCAGCTATTTTCTATTTGTTGCCTGGCAGACAGACTATGCTCCAAACCAAGTTGCACCTCAACAAGAAGTAGTCGTGGACAAAAACTTATCTGAAGACATCCCTTCAGAAGTAAGTACTAACATACCTGCAGAAACTGATGTTTTACCTAGTATTGAAACAAAACAAGAATCAATCACAACATCACAAACGGTTGTTAACGTTGATACTGATGTATTAAGCATAGCAATCAACACAATAGGTGGTGATGTTGTTAGAGGAAAATTAACAAAATTCCCGCTTCATCTTGGCGCTGAAAACCAACCGGTTGAAATCTTAAAAAATAGCAATGGACGAGTTTATACTGCGATGAGCGGTCTAATTGGTGAAGGTATGCCGGATTCTGCATCGCCAAGAGCGGTCTACGGTACCGAACAATCAAGCTATCAATTAGCAGAAGGTCAAAACGAGTTAGTGGTTCCTTTACGCTGGACTAATGACCAGGGTGTAGTGATTGAAAAACGCTTTACCTTCACAAGAGGCTCATATCTGGTAAAGGTAGATTATTTGTTTAACAATTCAACAGATAGTCAGTTATCTGGAACATTCTTTGGTCAACTAAAACGTGACCGAGTCGTTGAAGAAATAAATACCGGCGGTGGTCTGGGTATTCGCGCCTACCTGGGTTCAGCTTATTCAACCACTGAAAAACGTTATGAACGTTATGATTTCGAAGATATGGACGATGCTAATCTAAGCGTTGCTACCAAGGGTGGTTGGATTGCCTTTTTACAGCATTACTTTATTAGCTCATGGGTTCCAAACCAAGAACAATCAAACCAGATTTCAACGGTTACACCTTCAGGCTTAGCTATTATTCGAGTGCTGACACCTACCACGACAGTAGCTCCTGGTGAGGCATTTGAAGCCGGCGGATCTTTATATCTTGGTCCTAAAATTCAAGACGACCTCGCAGAGATTGCAGACGGCTTAGATTTAACCGTAGATTACGGCTTTTTGTGGTGGATTGGTCAACCATTATTTATGATGTTGAAGTGGTTCCATTCCTTATTAGGTAATTGGGGTCTTGCGATCATCATGGTAACCATCGCAATTAAAACCATTTTATACCCTCTTTCAGCGGCTCAGTATCGCTCATTTGCTAAAATGCGCCACATACAACCTAAGGTTACTGCGCTGAAAGAACGTCATGGCGAAGACAAACAAAAAATGTCACAAGCGATGATGGAGCTTTACCGCAAAGAGAAGGTAAATCCACTCGGAGGTTGTTTGCCTTTATTAGTACAGATGCCTGTATTTATTGCTCTGTACTGGGTATTACTCGAATCCGTTGAACTTCGTCATGCTGATTTTTATCTTTGGATAAACGACCTATCTGCCATGGACCCATACTACATCCTGCCATTATTGATGGGTGCCAGTATGTTCTTGATGCAGAAAATGCAGCCGACCATGGCGACCATGGATCCAATGCAAGCCAAGATCATGCAATTTATGCCTGTGGTAATGACGGTGTTTTTCTTGTTCTTCCCTGCCGGGCTGGTTCTTTATTGGCTATTAAACAATCTGATTTCTATTGCACAACAGCTTTATGTGACTAAGAAGATTGAAAAGCAGTTAGCAGCCAAGGCTCTCAGTAAAAAATCAAAATAATATATGATTCAATCCAGCCCAACCGAAACCATCGTTGCTTTAGCAACGCCAGCGGGTCGCGGTGGGGTTGGTATTGTCAGGATCTCTGGCCCACTATCTAAAGCCATTGGCAACAGCATGGTCGATAAAAAACTGATCGACCGCCAGGCCATATACAGTGGTTTTTATAGCGATGACCAACAAATCATCGACAGAGGCCTGGCACTATTCTTTCAAGGCCCAAATTCATATACCGGTGAAGACGTTCTTGAGCTGCAAGGCCATGGCGGCCCCTATGTTATGGATGAAATTATCGAGCGCGCATTATCGCTTGGCGCCCGCATGGCAACGCCAGGTGAATTTACCGAAAGAGCCTTTCTAAACGATAAAATTGATCTGGTTCAAGCGGAAGCCATCGCGGATCTTATTGAAGCCGGCTCAAGAGAAGCAGCAAGAAGTGCTGCTCAATCCCTTCAAGGGGTATTTTCAGAAAAAATTCACAACCTAACCGAACAAATGACCGAACTGCGGATCTTTGTTGAAGCAGCAATCGACTTTCCAGAAGAAGAAATCGACTTTCTCGCTGATGTGCGCATCTCCAACAAATTAGAGCAAATAGTTCAGCAGCTTAATTCTATACTTTCCGAGGCTCAGCAAGGCGCCATTCTTAGAGAAGGCATTCATGCTGTCATTGTCGGCAAACCCAATGCCGGAAAATCAAGCTTACTCAACGCCCTCGCCGGCCAAGAAGCTGCCATCGTCACCCATATCGAAGGAACCACCCGTGATACGCTAAGAGAACACATTCAAATTGACGGCATACCAATGTACGTTACAGATACCGCGGGCATTCGTGAAGCAAGTGACGAAGTAGAAAAAATCGGCATTGAGCGCACCAAACAAGAAATCAATAAGGCAGATTTAATTCTATTGGTCGTTGATGCCCACCAAGAACAACAGGTGTCATTATCAAGTCTGTGGCCAGAACAGGTAGAAAGGCCAGATGTACCGGTACTTTTAATTAGAAACAAGGTTGATTTAACCGATGAAGAAATTAAATCTGATGTAGCCGGTCAACAAATACAAATAAACATCAGCGCCAAACATAACCAAGGTCTTGACCTACTTAAACAACAAATGAAAAACATCATTGGCTATCAAGATCAGCAAGAAGGCCGCTTTATGGCCAGACGCCGTCACCTTAAGGCGCTTGAATCTTGCCAAGAACATTTAGATTTAGCCACAGCGCAGCTCAAGACAAAGGCGGGCGAATTAGTCGCCGAAGAATTACGCCTTTGCCAGCAACACCTTTCAGAAATTACCGGTGAATTTACCGCAGATGACCTACTAGGGAAGATCTTCTCTAGTTTCTGTATCGGAAAATAACCCCTTAATTCAAAATCAAACCTGTCTTTTGCCATTATTAAAGTATGGCTGTCCCAACGTAAACCTTGTCCTTAAGGCACATATCAAATCATGCCTGTCCCAGTACAATCTGTCCACATGCAATCAATTGCGCAACCTCTAAGACATGCCTGTCCCAAGACGAGCCAATACAGATAAGAAAGAAATTTAGCACTAAGGATTTGCGAAGACTGGGCGGGTTTTGCAGGCCTCAGCAACAGGGATGTTGCTGCGGAGCCTATAGGGATATAATCTCGGCGACCTGCTAAACCCGCCCAGTCTTTGCAAAGCCGCCCCACCAACTCTATTACATAAGCAAAAAAGGGTGAAATCAGGTTTAGATCCAAGCTGTTCATTTTTTCAGCAAGAAGGTGTATGATCCCGTCCCCCATATTTGAAACAAATATTGAACAACTGTAAGAAAGGTTTTATCCATGCAAAACAGTCATTATGACGTCATCGTAGTAGGTGGTGGTCATGCTGGAACCGAAGCGGCTCTGGCAGCGGCTCGGCGTGGATCAAAAACCCTGTTGTTAACGCACAATGTAGATACGCTTGGGCAAATGTCATGTAATCCAGCCATTGGTGGCATTGGCAAAGGGCACTTAACCAAAGAAGTTGATGCCATGGGCGGCGCGATGGCGGCGGCCATTGATCAAGCCGGCATACAATTTCGTACCTTAAATGCGAGCAAAGGTCCTGCAGTTAGAGCAACCAGAGCCCAGGCAGACAGGAATTTATATCGCCAAGCGATCCGAAAGATTTTAGAGAACCAAGATAACCTAGAGATATTTCAGCAAAACGTCGTTGATGTTGAAATTGAAGCCGATCAAATCAAGGGTGTTTATACCCAGATGGGTTTGTACTTTGAATGTTCTACCATGGTGCTTACCGTTGGGACCTTTTTAGGTGGCACCATTCATATTGGCGAAGTGACTCAGTCCGGAGGTCGAGCGGGTGATCCGGCTTCGATTCGATTAGCTGAAAAACTGCGCGGCCTTGATTTAAGCGTTGATCGTTTAAAAACTGGCACGCCGGCAAGGCTTGATTCCCGCTCGCTTGATTACAGCAAAATGATCGTTCAGCATGGTGATCAACCCCTACCCTTGTTTTCTTATATGAAGCAAGATGTTCCGCCGCCGGAACAGGTTCCCTGTCATATGACTTATACAACGGTCAAAACCCATGACATTATTAAAGAATCGTTACACCGTAGTGCGATCTTTAGTGGCGCCATCGAAAGTTCAGGGCCTAGATATTGCCCGTCGATTGAAGACAAGGTGGTTCGTTTTGCCGATAGAGACTCACATCAAATATTTGTAGAGCCAGAAGGTTTAAACGTAAATGAGGTTTATCCTAATGGTATTTCAACCAGCCTGCCCTATGAAGTGCAGGTGGCTTTTATTCAATCCATTATTGGTTTTGAGAAAGCCCATATTGTTAGGCCGGGTTATGCAATTGAGTATGATTATTTCGACCCGAGGGGTTTGCAAAGTTCGTTAGAAACTCAAAAGCTTTCAGGTTTGTTTTTCGCAGGACAAATCAATGGTACAACGGGTTATGAAGAGGCCGCGGCTCAAGGATTGATTGCCGGGTTAAATGCTTCATTAAAAGCAGAAAACAAACCGGCGTGGATTCCTCGAAGAGACCAATCCTATATGGGCGTTTTGGTCGACGATCTGGTGACCTTGGGGACCAAAGAACCCTACCGGATGTTTACTAGCCGTGCTGAATATCGACTCATGTTGCGAGAAGATAATGCCGACCAACGACTAACGCCTGTAGCGCGCGAACTTGGATTAATTGATGAGGCACGATGGAGCACCTATCAAAACAAACAACAACAGGTTGAAGAACAGCTGAAACAGGTAGCTGAGGTTGTCGTGCATCCAAAATCTGAACAGTCGAATTCCATTGAACACCATTTAGAAAAACCCCTGTCTAAAGAATACCGACTAAAAGAATTATTAAAGCGTCCAGAATTAACCTATCAACGGATAGCTCATCTAATTCCAGAAACTACCAATGATTTAAAAGTAGCGGAACAGGTAGAGGTTCGAATTAAATATGATGGCTATATAAAACGCCAACAGGATGAAATTGACAAACATCTAAGACATGAAACAACCGCCCTACCCACCAATCTAGATTATCAAGGTGTGAAAGGTTTGTCCTCGGAAGTAATACAAAAGCTTAATACGGTGCAACCAACCACCATTGGTCAGGCAGGTAGAATTTCCGGTGTTACGCCGGCAGCGATATCATTGCTACTCGTCTACTTAAAGAAAATGAAGCATGAACGAAAAACTGCCTAAGGCATGTAAGACCGACCTGAATAAGGCGGCCGAAGATTTAAGTATTGAGTTGTCTGAGCAACAACAGTTAGCATTATTAGATTATTTAAGTTTATTAATTAAATGGAACAAGGCTTATAATCTGACAGCGGTCCGCGATCCTTTGGCGATGACCCACCGACATTTAATCGATGCTTTATCAATCGTACCTTTGGTGCCTGAGAACCGATTAATTGATGTGGGTACCGGCGCGGGGATCCCAGGAATAATACTGGCAATATTAAGACCGCAACAAGAAATTACTCTGCTAGATTCTAATGGCAAAAAGACCCGCTTTTTGCAACAAGTGAAAATGCAGATGAAATTAGATAATGTCGAAGTGCTACAAAGTCGTGTTGAAGGCTACTCCCCCAGTCCGCTTTTTGATACGATTGTCAGCCGTGCTTTTACGGCCTTAGATAATATGGTGAATTTGACCCAACATTTAAGTTCAAAGTCGGGAAAGATTTTGGCTATGAAGGGCACCTATCCTGAACCAAATCAACAACCTCTCCCCCAACCTTGGGTGGTGCAGAACGTACAGCCTTTGGTCGTACCCTTTGTCGATGAACAACGACATTTGGTGACCATTGGAAGAAATTAAGGAGTACCCATGGCACGAGTGATTGCCATAGCAAACCAAAAAGGCGGTGTTGGTAAAACCACCACTGCTATTAACCTCTGTGCCGCATTGGCTGCTGAAGGCAAAAAAGTTTTGATGGTTGATATGGACCCTCAGGGCAATGCTACCATGGGTGCCGGAATAGATAAGCAGGACCTGGAAACTTCAGTCTATGATGTTTTAATGGGGGACAGCTCAGCTGCTGATATCTGTGAATATGCAGAGCAAGCGGACATATATGTTCTGCCGGCTAATGGCGATTTAACAGCGGCTGAAATTCATATGTTGGATCTTGACGATAGAGAATATCGACTTTACAAGGCGCTGGCTAAAATCAAAAAAGAATACGATTACATATTGATTGACTGTCCGCCGTCACTCAATATGCTTTCATTGAATAGCTTAACCGCGGCAGATTCCGTTTTGATTCCGATGCAATGTGAGTATTATGCGCTGGAAGGGTTAAGTGCCTTAATGGGTACTGTTGAGCAGATCCAGCAAAGCGTTAATCCACGACTTGAATTAGAGGGTTTATTACGCACCATGTTTGATGGCCGTAACCGTTTGGCATTGGATGTTTCAATGGAGCTTGAAAGCCACTTTGGTGATAGCGTTTATAAAACCGTTATTCCAAGAAATATTCGCCTTGCTGAGGCGCCAAGTTATGGTTTGCCAGTGATGTATCATGATATTCGCTCAAGTGGAGCACAGGCGTATCTAAAACTCGCCAAAGAAGTTATTGCGCGAGATGACACTAAATTTAGCAGTTAAATAAAATAGAAGACAAAAAATGGCAGCGAGAAAAACAGGATTAAAAAGAGGTTTAGACGCACTTTTAGCAAACAAGTCTAAGCCTGCTCAGACGGATTCAACCGAGTCGGCTTCAGAAATAGATGGCAGCGATGCGCTTAAGAACCTCCCGGTAGAATTTCTACGGCCTGGAAAATATCAGCCACGTAAAGACATGACCGAAGAAGGTCTTGATGAGTTGGCTGACTCCATTAAGGTGCAGGGTGTGATTCAACCGATTGTGGTTCGACCACTTTCAAAACCGGACAGCTATGAAATTATTGCTGGTGAACGCCGCTGGCGCGCGTCACAAAAGGCCGGCCTTGCTGAAGTGCCGACCATCATTAAAGAAGTTGAAGACAATGCGGCCATAGCCATGTCTTTGATTGAGAACATTCAACGTGAAGACTTAAATGTTATTGATGAAGCCATGGCCTTGCAACGTTTAAAGCAAGAGTTTGAGCTTACCCATCAAGAGGTTGCTGATGCTGTGGGTAAATCGCGCGTCTCTGTTACCAATATGATGCGTCTTCTTTCACTCGCTGAGCCAGTACGACTTTTAATTGAACATGGCGATTTGGATATGGGCCATGGCCGCTGCTTGTTAGGGGTGCCCATTGAGCATCAGCCGACATTGGCAAAACAGGTTGTGGATAAAGGGATGTCCGTTCGTGAAACTGAAGTCTTGGTACGAAAATTTTTAAACCCGGTCAAAAAAGCGCCATTACAAAGTAAGTCATCTGACATTAAATCGCTGGAAAGGAACTTATCGGAATATCTTGGTTCACCAGCACTAGTGCAACACCAAAAGAGCGGTAAAGGTAAGTTGATTTTGCAATATTCTTCAATAGAAGAGCTTGATGGGATATTGCAGAAAATGGGTGCGCCGAAGGCGTAAAATGACCGGATCTGAGCCTTGTTACGAATTAATTGGCCAAAATCACGGTTATTTGTTCTTTAGCAGTCTCTAATACTTGATTAGCATGATGTATAAAACTATAATTCGCGCGATTGATTGCTTAACCGGCAAGACGAGGTTTCTGTGACTGTAAAACTATCATCACAGAGTCGTCAAGTTGCCCACCGCATTCTTGGTGTTCAAATGGTGGTCGCATTAGTATTTGCGGCATTGTTTTTATTCGATAGTTTGAACGCATCAGGATCGGCTTTAATTGGTGGCTTGATATGTGTGATACCGAACGGATTGTTCGTTATTTATGCACATCGTTATGGAGGAGCGCAGGCAGCGAGACAGATTGTTAACTCATTTTATGTGGGTGAATCAATCAAATTAATGTCAACCGCATTAATGTTTGCCTTAACGTTTATTTTTGTACCGGTTTTAGTATTGCCGTTAATGTTGACCTATATAGCTTGCCTTATGGCGTTTTTTTCCGCGGGCTTGGTTAGCAACAAGGCGTAAACAGAATTTTAGTTATTATATTACGGGTTTTATAACATGAGTGAAGCAGGTGAACTGACCAGTTCTGGTTATATTAAGCACCACTTACAGAATCTTCAAGTCTGCAACTCAGACCAAGGCGTTGTTTGGAATGAGTGTCAGGGTAACTTCTGGACATTAAATGTCGATACCCTCGGCTTTTCTATCGTTTTGGGCTTACTGTTTTTGTGGGGCTTTCGAAAAGTAGCCAAAAGCGCTACCACAGGCGTTCCTGGTAAATTTCAATGTTTTGTAGAAATGGTTGTCGATTTCGTTGATGAAAACGTTAAAGATACTTTTCACGGCAAAAACAATCTCATTGCACCTTTAGGCTTAACCATCTTTGTTTGGGTTTCTTTAATGAACCTGATGGATTTAATCCCAGTTGATTGGTTACCTGGAATTGCTGGCGCAGCAGGTGTTGGTTATTTAAAGGTCGTTCCTACAACCGATTTAAACGCTACTTTTGCAATGTCACTTTCAGTCTTTATCTTGATTATTTTTTACAGCATCAAGGTAAAAGGTGTAGGCGGCTTTGTTAAGGAACTCACTTTGAACCCGTTTAACCACTGGTCAATGATTCCTTTCAATTTCTTGCTTGAAGGCGTAGCCCTGATTGCAAAACCCATTTCACTGGCACTTCGACTATTCGGAAATATGTATGCTGGTGAATTGATATTTATATTAATTGCTTTGTTAGGCTGGTATCAGTTGCCGTTACACTTCCCTTGGGCGGTGTTTCATATTCTGGTAATTTTCTTGCAGGCATTTATTTTTATGATGTTGACAGTTGTGTACCTCAGTTTGGCACACGAAGATCATTAATTTTTTAAACTAACTACCTCTTTTCTTTAGGAGAAACGAATGGAAACTGTAATAGGTTTTACTGCTATAGCAATCGCACTTTTGATTGGTATGGGTGCACTAGGTGTTGCGATCGGCATGGGTTTATTGGGCGGCAAATTTTTAGAAGGCGCTGCACGTCAACCAGAAATGGTGCCAATGCTTCAGGTTAAAATGTTCATCGTTGTAGGTCTGCTTGACGCAGTAGCTATGATCGGTGTTGGTATCGCATTATTCTTCACCTTCGCGAACCCCTTCATTGCGCAGTACCAAGCTGCAATGGCCGGCTAATTGTACTCCTTTCCTTACAGGAGAAGTGAATAATGGATATTAATGCAACCATTTTTGGTCAGACGATTGCCTTTATCGTATTTGTGATTTTTTGCATGAAATACGTATGGCCCCCTTTACTGGGTGCTATTGAAGAGCGTCAGGCCAAAATTGCTAAAGGTTTAGAAGCTTCAGAACGTGGAGCGAAAGATCTTGAGTTGGCTCAAGACAAAGCTAAGCAATATCTAACAGATGCTAAAGCACAGGCAGCCGAAATAGTTGAGCAGGCAAATAAACGCCATTCTCAAATTGTTGACGGTGCCAAAGATGATGCGCGAGATGAAGCGGCCAAGATTAAAGCTGGCGCTAACGCTGAAATTGAGCAAGAAGTTAATCGTGCCAAAGAAGCTCTTCGTTCTCAAGTTGCCACATTGGCAATTCAGGGCGCTGAGAAAATCTTGCAATCTAGCATCGATGCTACCAAGCATCAGGATATTCTTGATAAGTTAGCTGAAGAAATCTAGGTAGACAACTATGTCAGAACTAACAACTTTAGCTCGGCCCTACGCAAAAGCAGCATTTGAGTTTGCTCAAACTGCGGACAACCTTTCTGCCTGGTCAGAAATGTTGTCTTTTTGTGCTTTAGCCATTACTGATGAAAACCTATCGGAGTACCTGGATAATCCAGGTTTAACTCGTGAGCAGGTTGCTGATGTAATGCTTCAGGTTGCCGAAGGCAAGCTGGATGAGCATGGCCAAAACTTTGTTCGGCTACTGTCAGATAACAAACGTTTAGATTTGTTACCTGCGATAGCGCGATTATTCGAAGAGAATAAGGCTAAGTACGAAAAGACTGTAGATGTTGATATAACGTCTGCTGTTGAAATGTCTGAAAGCCAATTGAATAAAGTAAGCGAGCGATTGAGCGACCAATTGGGTCGAAAGGTTAACATTAACAGTGAGACCGATGCGTCTCTGATTGGGGGCATGCTAATTCGCGCTGGCGATATGGTGATTGATGCCTCGGTAAAGGGCAAGTTAAATGAATTGTCTGATACCTTAATGATTAAATAGATTTATTGAATAATTAGGGAACAAAGCATGAGTGTGCAATTAAACCCATCAGAAATAAGTGAGCTGATAAAACAACGAATTGAGAAATTCGAAGTAGTATCTGAAGCTCGTAACGAAGGTACTATCGTTAGTGTTTCCGACGGCATTATCCGAATCCACGGTCTGGCTGATGCCATGCTTGGTGAGATGATCGAACTGCCTGGTAATAACTATGCGATGGCGATGAACCTTGAACGCGATTCCGTTGGTGCGGTAGTTCTTGGTGCCTACGGCGACATCGTTGAAGGTCAAACCGTAAAATGTACCGGTCGTATTCTAGAAGTTCCTACAGGCGAAGCAATGTTGGGTCGTGTTGTAGATGCTCTAGGTAATCCTATTGACGGCAAGGGCCCGATTGATGGAACAACATTCTCACCTATTGAGAAAGTTGCTCCTGGTGTAATCGCGCGTAAATCAGTTGATGAGCCAGTACAGACTGGTATCAAATCAATCGACTCGATGATTCCTTTAGGTCGTGGTCAGCGTGAGTTGATTATTGGCGACCGTCAAACCGGTAAAACAGCGATTGCTATTGATGCAATTATTAACCAGAAAGGCACAGGCGTTAAATGTGTATATGTTGCGATTGGTCAGAAAGCTTCTACCATTTCTAACATCGTACGCAAGCTTGAAGAACATGGCGCTATGGCCCACACCGTTGTGGTAGCAGCATCTGCTTCTGAATCAGCGGCGTTACAGTACTTAGCTCCTTTCTCTGGTTGTACCATGGGTGAGTATTTCCGCGATAAGGGTGAAGATGCCCTAATCGTATATGATGATTTAACCAAGCAGGCTTGGGCATATCGTCAAATTTCACTATTGTTACGTCGTCCTCCTGGTCGTGAAGCATATCCAGGTGATGTATTCTACTTGCACTCACGTCTATTAGAGCGTGCATCTAGAATCAACGCTGATTACGTAGCAAAATTGACCGACGGCAAAGTAACTGGCCAAACAGGTTCATTAACGGCATTGCCGATTATTGAAACGCAGGCTGGTGACGTATCTGCATTCGTACCGACTAACGTAATTTCGATTACTGACGGTCAGATCTTCTTAGAATCTGATTTGTTTAACGCCGGTATCCGCCCAGCGGTTAACGCGGGTCTTTCAGTATCTCGTGTTGGTGGTGCAGCGCAAACCAAGATTATTAAGAAATTGGGTGGTGGTATTCGTATGGCACTGGCTCAGTATCGTGAATTAGCAGCATTTGCTCAGTTCGCTTCTGATCTTGATGATGCGACACGTGCTCAGTTAGAGCACGGTCAACGAGTAACCGAGCTAATGAAGCAGGGCCAATACGCGCCGCTTTCAGTAGCTGAGATGGCTATTTCATTATTTGCCGCAGAAAATGGTTACTTGAAAGATGTTGAATTAAACAAAGTGGTTGATTTCGAAGCAGCGCTTCACTCTTATGCCTCAAGCGAGCATCAGGGTTTGATTGACGAAATCAATGAAAAATGTGCATTGAGTGATGATGTGTCTGACAAGCTAAATAAGATGTTAGAAACATTTAAAGCAACTCAATCCTGGTAAGACTTATTTTTTAGAGAAATATTATGTCTGGTGCTAAAGAAGTCAGAACCAAAATAAGCAGTATCAAGAATACTCAAAAAATTACCAGTGCTATGGAAATGGTTGCTGCGAGTAAAATGCGTAAGGCTCAGGACCGCATGTCGGCTTCCAAGCCTTATGCTAAACGTATTCGCAACGTAATTAACCATTTAGCCCAAGGTAATTCAGAGTATCGACATCCTTATTTAGAGCATAGAGAAGTTAAGCGTGTGGGATACATTGTTATCTCCTCTGATCGTGGTCTGTGTGGTGGTTTGAACAACAACATGTTCAAAAAAGCCATGCAAGACATGCAGCGCTTTTCTGAACAGGAAGTTGAAATTGATCTCTGCCTTATTGGTAGTAAAGCAATTAACTTTTTTAACAGCTATGGCGGCAACGTTGTTAGTACAGCTAGCCACCTTGGTGATTCGCCTTCAATCAGTGACCTGGTTGGCGCGATTAAAGTAATGCTTGATGGGTTTGATGAAAAGAACATCGATCAACTGTTTGTTGTAAATAACGAGTTTGTTAATACCATGACTCAACAGCCAACAGTACAGCAGCTTCTGCCCTTGCCTTCTGACGAAGAAGAAGAAGAGCTTAAGCACCACTGGGATTATATATATGAGCCCGACGCCAAAGAATTAATGGACGTATTGTTGGTTCGTTTTATCGAATCTTCGGTATATCAGGGCGTTGTTGAAAATATGGCCTGTGAAATGGCTGCTCGAATGATTGCAATGAAGTCTGCTACAGACAATGCTGGCGACCTAATCGACGAATTACAGTTGATTTACAACAAGGCACGTCAGGCGGCAATCACACAAGAATTATCAGAAATTGTTGCGGGTGCAGCTGCTGTATAGGCTGCTCTGTTTATAAAGACTTGGAGAAATACAAATGAGTACAGGTACCATTGTTGAAATTATTGGCGCAGTAATTGACGTGGAATTTCCACGTGATTCAGTGCCAAAGGTGTATGACGCCCTGAACGTAACGGACAGTGGCTTAACACTTGAGGTTCAACAACAGTTGGGTGATGGCGTAGTACGTACCATTGCTATGGGTTCATCTGAAGGTCTAAAGCGTGGTTTGGATGTATCAAACACAAGCGCACCGATATCAGTTCCAGTTGGTACTGAAACATTGGGCCGTATTATGGATGTTCTCGGTAACCCAATTGATGAAAAAGGTCCGATTGGCGAGCAAGATCGCTGGGCTATTCACCGTGCTGCACCTAGCTATGAAGAGCAGGCTGCTTCAAACGAACTACTTGAAACAGGCATTAAGGTAATTGACCTTGTTTGTCCGTTTGCCAAGGGTGGTAAGGTTGGACTGTTTGGTGGTGCTGGTGTTGGTAAGACCGTTAACATGATGGAACTTATCCGAAACATCGCGATTGAGCACAGTGGTTACTCAGTATTTGCTGGTGTTGGTGAGCGTACTCGTGAAGGTAACGATTTCTACCACGAAATGACCGACTCAAACGTAATCGACAAAGTATCATTAGTATACGGTCAGATGAATGAGCCTCCTGGAAACAGACTACGTGTTGCATTAACGGGTTTGACCATGGCAGAAAAATTCCGTGACGAAGGCAACGATGTACTGTTGTTCATCGATAACATCTATCGTTACACATTGGCCGGTACTGAAGTATCAGCACTTCTAGGTCGTATGCCATCAGCGGTTGGTTATCAGCCAACACTTGCTGAAGAAATGGGTGTACTTCAGGAGCGTATTACTTCTACTAAGACGGGTTCGATTACTTCGATTCAAGCGGTATATGTACCTGCGGATGACTTAACTGACCCATCTCCAGCAACGACATTTGCTCACTTGGATGCGACCGTTGTACTTTCTCGTCAAATTGCAGAACTAGGTATTTACCCTGCGATTGACCCACTAGACTCTACTTCACGTCAGTTAGATCCGCTAGTGATTGGTCAGGAGCATTATGATGTTGCTCGTGGCGTACAGGGTGTACTTCAGCGTTATAAAGAATTGAAAGATATCATCGCGATTCTAGGTATGGATGAGCTATCTGAAGAAGATAAGCAAACGGTATCTCGTGCTCGTAAGATTCAGAAATTCTTGTCACAGCCGTTCTTCGTTGCGGAAGTATTTACTGGTTCTCCTGGTAAGTATGTTCCATTAAGCGAAACAATCAGTAGCTTTAAAGGCATTCTGAATGGTGAGTACGATGACTTCCCAGAGCAGGCCTTCTACATGGTTGGTGGCATTGAGGAAGTAGCTGAGAAAGCCAAGTCAATTTAATACAAGGCCGAGGTAACAGATTATGGCAATGACAACCCACTTAGATATTGTAAGCGCTGAAGATAGTATTTATTCAGGCCTTGCAGAAATGGTGACCTGTACTGGTTCTCTGGGTGAATTAGGACTTGCTCCTGGTCATGCGCCTTTGCTGACCAAATTACGACCTGGTCCAGTGACGGTTATTCATCAGGGTGGTGAAGAAGAAGTGTTTTATGTCTCTGGCGGTATGCTAGAAGTACAACCAAACACAGTCACTATCTTGGCGGATACGGCACTTAGAGCCCATGATGTTGATGAAGCTTCAGCAATTGCTGCGAAAAAGAAAGCAGAAGAAGAGCTGCA
>Ga0316204_10002944_pt1 | contig 36166 bp, 28 predicted proteins | sample 6monrhotite_MG_2_FD_205661 | JGI IMG/M metagenome (GOLD analysis project Ga0316204, IMG submission 205661) | Microbial mat bacterial communities from mineral coupon in-situ incubated in ocean water Damariscotta River, Maine, United States -... | ecosystem: Environmental > Aquatic > Marine >... | reverse complement strand
CGACGCAGCATAGCCATTCTATGTAAGGAGAAGCAACGACGCTGTGGACAAAAAGGGGCGTGCTATAACACCTAAATCTCAATCGCTTTGGGTATAGAAGTAAGAATTTAGGTTTAACGCTGTTTCTGCGCTATTGAGGAAACACGGTCTCGGCAGCAAATACCGGTCCATCCACGCAAACGCGTTTCATGGCCGGGCCGTCAGCGGTTTTCACTTCAACAACACAACCGGCGCAACCACCAACCGCGCAGGCCATAAACTCTTCCAGCGAAATTTGACAGGGTATCTGATATTCCGCGGCCATTTTGGCAACTGCCTCCAGCATGGGGTGTGGGCCGCAGCCAAACACTTCAACTTCATTGCGCTGTTGCGGGTTCAATGCATCCAGCCAGCAGCGGGCCAGGTCGGTTACATAGCCTTCAAAGCAGCCGGGATACCCCTGCAGGCTTGCCAGTCGGCTGGGGATGCCCCAGTCTTCCATTAATGGCATTGCGCCGATCGCTGCGTCGGGCATGCCTGGAATAATGAATTGTGAAGGCCGCGGGGTAAATGGAAAGGGGACTTCTGACCCCATAATGACAAACGGTTTATAATTGGTTTTTTGTTGTTTCAGTATGTCCGCCAGGAATACCATTGGTGGAATGCCAACGCCGCCGCCGATGAGTAAGGCGCGAGGTTTTTTTGGGTTTACTTTAAATGGATGGCCAATGGGGCCGATCAAACTGATGGTTTCGCCAGATCGGCGCTTGGATAAGAGTGTTGTTCCGGCACCAAACACTTTGTAGAGAAACTCCACCCACCCCGTGTTTTTGTCAACACGCATGATTGATAAGGGGCGCCGCATGGCCAGCTCCGGCCCGCAGCTTATATGGGCAAACTGCCCGGCCTTTGCGCGCATGGCAATGCCGGGTGACCGGACCCGTAATACATACTGTTGTCCGGGAAAGCTTTCATGGGAGATGATTTCGGCATCTTCGACTAACAGCGTGCCGCGGTGCGATTGGACATCGGGGGTGTTTTCTGGCGGCATAAGGCGTGTCTCGACTACAATTATCTTAAGGTTCTGTATGAATAGTTTGATATGAATAGCTTAATTTGCGGTCTGCTTTGACTGGTAGACCAGCTTTCCATCCAGCAAGGTATGGGTTACCACACCTTTAAATTCCCAGCCAATAAAGGGTGAGTTTTTCCCAAAGCTGACAATTTGTTGTTCTGAGTACTCCCAATATTCATCCGGGTCGAATATGCAAATGTCAGCCGCCCTGCCACTATCAAGGCGGCCGGTCTCAAGACCTAATATAGTGGCTGGCTTATGTGTCAATGTGGCAATGGCGTCTGAAAGGGTAAGATAACCACTGTCAACCAGGCGCAGGGTGAGGGGCAACAAAGACTCGATGGCGGATATGCCCGGTTCACTGCTGGGAAAGGGCGCAAGCTTGGCATCAATATCATGGGGTTGATGGTCGGAGCAAATAGCGCTGATACTGCCCTGGCGCAGGCCGTTCCGAAGGCCTTCCATATCTCGTTGCGTTCTCAGGGGTGGCCGGACATTGCATTGGCTGTTGAAATAACCAATATCCATTTCCGTTAAAAATAAATGGTGAGCGGTAACGTTTGCTGTGATCGGGAGCCCATCGTATTGTGCTCTTGCCACCATTTGTACTGCGCGTGCGCTGGATAAATGATAAAAATGACAACGAGCGCCAGTGAGTTGAATCAGTTGAAGTTCTCTGGCGACGGCGATGGTTTCGGCAGTTTCCGGGATGCCGGGGAGCCCTAAACGAACGCTCACAATGCCCTCGTGAGCACAGCCGTCAGCGCTTAGGGCGGCATCATTGGCATCAATGAAGATTGTTAAGTTGGCACTTGCCGCATATTCCATTGCACGGCGCATTATATTGGTGTTAACGGCCTGGGATACATTACTAACGCCGACGCAACCGGCATTTTTTAACGCATGCATTTCACTGAGTTGTTGGCTTTGCAATCCTTGGGTGAGCGCGCCTAATACCACGACCTTGGCCTTACCGATAGCCTGGGCATGCTGCTGAATATGCTCAATAACCGCCGGTGTGTCGATGACCGGGTTGGTGTCGGGCGGGCAGCAGAGTGTGGTGACACCGGCGCGTGCAGCAGCACTGGTTTCGGTTTTGATGTTGCCTTTATGTTCATATCCCGGCTCGCGCAGGCGTGCGCATAAGTCTACTATGCCAGGGCATACTACCTGTCCCGTGGCATCAATGACCTGCCGGGCATTAAAACCGGCTGGCGGGCTACTGCCCATGGCGGCAATTTTACCGTCAACCACATAAACATCCTGGATGGCATCAATTTCGTTGGCGGGGTCCACGACACGCCCGTTTTTAATGAGCAGCGTCATTGTGAGGTTGCCCCCTGCGAAGAATGCCCCAGCACCATGGACATAACGGCCATGCGCACCGCAATGCCGTTGGAGACCTGCTCCAATATGACGGATTGGGGTCCATCGGCCACTTCGGAGGACATTTCAACGCCGCGATTAATGGGGCCAGGGTGCATGACAATGGCATCCGGTTTAGCGGCCGCCATTTTTTCGGGGATTAAGCCATAGCGTTGAAAGTATTCGTGTTCACTGGGAAGGCTGGCACCCTGCATGCGCTCATTTTGAAGGCGCAGCATAATGACGACGTCGGCATCGCGAATGCCCTCTTCTAAATCGTGATAGACATGGACGCCGAGGGTGTTGACGGCGGTGGGGATCAGCGACTTTGGCGCCACCACCCGCACTTCGTTGACACCGAGCGTCGTCAATGCATGTATTTGGGAGCGAGCTACCCGGGAGTGCATAATATCGCCGACAATGGCCACTGTGAGTGGCGCAAACTCGCCTTTGTGCTTCCTGATAGTGAACATGTCGAGCAGGGCCTGGGTGGGATGGGCATGGCGGCCATCGCCGGCATTAATGACACAAATATGGGGCGCGACATGAGAGGCAATAAAATGAGCGGCGCCACTTTCTGCATGGCGTACGACAAACATGTCGCAATGCATGGCTTCCAGGTTGCGCAACATGTCGAGCAAGCTCTCCCCTTTGCTGGTAGCCGAGGTTCTAACATTAACTTTCAAAACGTCGGCAGAGAGGCGTTTAGCCGCCAGTTCAAAGGTGGTCAGCGTTCGGGTACTGTCTTCAAAAAATAGGTTAACGATGGTTTTGCCGCGCAATAAGGGTACTTTTTTGACTGTCTGACCGGCAACACTGGTAAATGATTCGGCAGTATCGAGGATATCAATAATCATTTGCCGCTTTAACCCTTCGAGGGTCAGCATGTGTTTTAGCCGGCCATGCTGGTCGAGTTGTATATTCTCCTGAATCATATCGTTGGTGTAATGGCTCGTCGCACTTTCATCTATAGTTCACTTATTTGCAGTGTCAGGTTGTCCGGGCCGATCAGTTTGACATGTTGGTCACTCGTTAAATCGATGTGGGTGCCAACAACGTCTGCCTGTATCGGCAATTCTCTACCGCTACGCTCCCCCAATACGGCTAATAAAATGGAGGCCGGCCGGCCGTAATCAAAAATTTCATTCATTGCGGCACGAATGGTGCGCCCGGTGTGCAGGATATCATCAACCAGAATAATGTGCTTATTTTCCGCCGGTGCCGGCAATTTTGATGGCTTTACTTGTGGATTCATGCCGATACGGCTGAAATCGTCGCGATAAAATGAGATATCAAGCGAGCCCAACGGCAATGCCAGGCCAAGCATTTGGTGTAGTTGCTGAGCTACCCATACCCCACCGGTGTGTATACCGATCATAAACAGTTCTTGCTTGGGCAATGAGTTTAGCTTGGTCTGCAGGTCATCAGCCATGCCTGTGATTAGCATGTTAACGTCATATTCTGGCTGCATCGCTTATCACCGGGGTTGTGGTTGATTTTTTACGCTTTATTTTTTTACGAGCAATATTGAATTAAGCGTAATGTCTTGATTTTAAAGTTAAGGGGGTTTTGTTTACGGCGTTATGATTGTTGCCCCAGCCAACTTTCCACGATTAATTTGGCCGCCATTTTATCAATATCAGCCTTGTTAGTGGAATTTTTTTTTGTTGCGCGGGTTTTGTTCATGCGCTTTGAGGCTTTTTTTGCGTTTGCCTGCATTGAGTCAGCAACCATGCGTTCAGCCTCGAAAGAAGTCAAGTGCTCATCAACCCAATAGGTAATGATGTTATAACGCTGGTGCAGTTGATTTCCAAAACGTTTTGCTGCGCGTTGCATCGTTTGCTCGGTGCCATCGGCAGTGGCAGGCAGCCCCACGATAAAGGCATTTGGTCGCCATTCGTCAATTAATTGTTGTATGGCTTGCCAGTCCGGTTGATTGCTCACATGAAATAATGTGGTTAATGGTGTGGCTGTTTGGGTGAGTTCCTGGCCAACGGCGACACCAATACGTTTGGTGCCGTAATCGAAACCCAGTACAACGCGGCAATGATTTGTATTCACGCGTGGCCAGCGTCACCTGACATTTGGTGGATATTAATCCCCAGCAGGCTAGCGGCCTCCTCCCAGCGACGATCGGTTCGGGTGTCAAAAATGACTCGAGCGTCTGCCGGCCCACTGAGCCAGGCATTGTCCACCATCTCCTGTTCCAGTTGTCCTGCGCCCCACCCGGCATACCCTAATGCCACCAGGCATTGCGAGGGGCCATTGCCGCTGGCTAATGCCTCAACAATATCGTTGGACGTGGATATGCCCAATTGGTCGGTCACATTGAGTGTGGACTCCCATTGCCCAATGGGACGGTGAATAACGAAGCCGCGTTCTGTTTCCACCGGGCCGCCGCGAAACACCGGTTGTTCCATTTGAAGAGAATCGGTGTAGGTGAATCCCATTTGCTCCACCAGTTCCCCTAGCGTGAGGTTAACGGGCTGATTTATGACAATCCCCATGGCTCCCCTTTCATTGTGCTCACAGATATAAGTGACAGAATGGAAAAAATTCGGGTCCATCAGGTTGGGCATGGCGATTAGGAATTGGTTGGTTAGAAATTCAGTTTTCACCATGGTTTGAGTATCTGCCTGGGTTAAGGGGATAACAAGTAATTTTTTAAAGTGCAGGGGTATATATAGTGTAATGAAACTGATGGATCAATACTATTTGTTGCTCGGTGATGCCTGTGGTCCGCCGGGCGCTATCTATTTGATCATTAGCGCTGGGTTTTTAAGCGCTTACCGGATAAGAACTGCCATGTGCGTACAATGACGATTTCATCATAATCCTTACTGATTTCGTCAGGAAAGCGCGCATAGGGTGCCGCCATTTTTACAATTCTCAGGGCGGCATCGTCCAGAACTTTATGGCCTGAGTATTTCGTGATTTTTATGTCTTTAACCGTACCATCAGCACGAATAGTGACCGATATGCGCAGATTTCCGGTCAAGCGGGCGCGGAGTGCCGCATCGGGAAAATTGAGTGTACCAATGCGCTCAACTTTTTTTCGCCATGACTCTTCGTAGCTGGCAAAGCGAAATTCCTTTGTTTGTGCCGTAACAAATTTTTTCTTCGGCTTATTGGATGTCACTTTGCGTGAAACATCGACTTCGGCACTCAAACTGGCCATTTCTTTACTTTGTTTCAATAACTGCTTTGAGGTGATGTTTGAGCGGTCAGTTGGTAAATCCGGTGAGGCTTTATCGATGGCAATTTTATGCTCAGAAGAGCGGGTTGCCGTCAGGATTTCCTTGCGTTGTGGGTCAACTGAGGTGGCTATTTGTGTTTCGGGAACAAATTCGGTGACCTCACCGATATCGCCCAATGGCATTGTTGATTCTGAAGGGGAACTGGACTTCTCCAGCTCTTTACTGTCACCGCCACCTTCCTGATTTGCCTGGGCAAGAAAGTCTGCATCCTCAATTTTTTTGTCAGACTGTGATTGAGCCAGAGTAATTTCCAGCCCGGGTAATTTTTCGGGGCGATTTTGTCGTTCGGGTTGAGAAAAACTAATCCCCAGGATGATCAGGCTATGAACCACGATGGCGAAAAAGATGGTTAGCCCTAAGCGGTCGCCCGACGTAATGTTGGTAGCGCCAGCTGCCGGCCCGGGAGTTTGTGCTGCTATTGTGGTCATTTAACTACTATATCGGTTGTTGTTTACGGATAATGCATGTTTTGTTGTGACAAATTTTTTGGCTAAAGGGTCTTCTCTTTCAATTCTGATGCCATAGCGGCAGTAGTACCTTGTTGGAATAAGGGTTTTAGTGCTGGCGAATCCATAAGCTGTTTCGTGACTCTGGAGGCAATCAATCCACTTACAATGCCAAAAATTAACGCTGCTGTCATCAGTAGCGGTAATAACTGAAATAATGCAGTGTGTGGAATAAATAACCAATAGGCAGCATAAAATTGTCCCAGCATATGTGCCATAGCCGCTATTATGCTGTATCCCAGTGGGCCAACCGCGAAGGCGGGTATTTTTGTTGAAAAACCCACCGTTATTCCCAGTGCCAATAAGCTACTGCTAGCGCCTGCAAAGCTCAGAAAAAAAGTTGGCGTAAGAAAAGTGCCTATTATCAAGCTGCCCACGAGTACACGCAACAAGCTTACCCATATCGCGGCGCGCCACCCCATTAATAATAACGTTACCAGGGTGACCACGTTAGCCAAACCCGGCTTAACGCCGGGCAGTGGCGATGGAAAAGCGCTTTCAGCGATATGAATTGTGATTGCCAATGCCGCCAACCAAGCAATTAAATGGTCTTCTTTGGTGCTTTGAATCACCTGACTCATTTTTAGACTCGGTCCACTTTTTGGATTATACACTCGGTTTTTAGCTTTAATGCAACTTTCATATTATTGGTAAATCGGCAAAGAAATTTAGAAGTTTATACTATCAAAGCGTGGATCAGGCCCCACGATCTGTACACTTACTTCGTTGGGCAGGCAGGCGGCAAATTCACCGCCCTGGTGTAGCCAGCCTTGATGTATGCATTGCTTGGTACTACAGGGTGAGGAGCGAAAGCGGATTTTGCCGTTACTGATGCTGACGATGCTAATGCCTAACTTCCCTGGAATTTCAATTACTTGGTCTTCATATAAATCAAGATTGCTCCAAAATTTACCACTTACCATGACAACAACCTGTTCGCCGTTGGCGTTACTGTGCCAATACTGAAGATAAAGCATCACCAGCACGATCAACGCTGCGAGTAATATCACCAAATCACCGGTGAATAATTTTTCACCGAGGTAGCGTTCACTGAGCCTGTTTATCATTTTGGAATAAGTATATCTCAATATTTAGTATTGAAATCACTAAATGGGTATATATGAAATTTTTCGGCGCATTTTGAGGGCCTCTGATTGATTATTGTGCGATTGATAACGGTTTGCTCCAAATAATTTGATTTGGCGGCTGGTTTTCAAAATAGACCCGATTTTTTAAATTTGGCGTCATATGAATTGCGCCATCGCTCGCCACTAGCATCACACCAGTTACGCCCATGGATTGAGCAACCTGGTGCCAATCATCAACACCCGCGATAAACAAGGCTGTTGCCGCCGCATCGGCACGATCTGCTTTAGTGTCAAATATGGTAACCGATGCAACGCCCTGGGCAGGGTAGCCGGTGTGTGGGTCAAGGATATGGTGGTAGCGTTTACCCTCATACTCAAAAAACCGCTCGTAGTCCCCGGACGTAAAAATGCTTTCATCGCCCTGCACATCCACTGCCGCCAGAATGCCCTCTCCTCGCGGGTTTCGAATTCCAACACGCCAGGCTCGTTCGCCATGCTGGCCAATTGCCCTAAGGTCACCGCCTGCGTTAACAATGGCATTTTCGATACCCAGCTCCTGCAGATGCGCAATCGCCATATCCACCGCTACGCCTTTTGCAAATCCGCCAAAGTCCAAATGTACCGCCGGGTTTATGCTTTTCAGTTGAATGTCGTTGAGGATGAGATCATCCATCGTTGGATTTAATGCGACGATTTCCTTAATGGCCTTTTCAGTGGGGGGCGGACCTTGAGGCGGGGCGTCATCGGCAAACCCCCATAAACGAACCAGGCGGCCTATGGCAGGATTAAAGCGATAGCCACTGGATTTTGATAGTTTGGCACTGCGTTTAATCAAGGGGATAATCGACGGGCCAACGGTAAATTTTTCCCCGCTTGGCAATAACTGATTTACCCTCCCTAACGAACCGGGTTTCCAGGCATGCCATGCTTGATGCATAAATGCAAAATCGTCCGCGATTACCGCTACAATCTGGCGTGCCTTATCTTCATTGACACCCCAAATCTTTACATCAACCAGCGTTCCAAACTCCAGGAACTGTTCGTGATATGCGCCGGGTGATTTGGAGCATGATCCCAGTAGTAAGGCTAAAATGACGATAAAAAATGGTTTAATGACGCGGGGTATTATTGGCCGCATCGCATCAACAGGGCATTGTTTTATGAAGTGTCGTTTTGTGGGCCATGACTTTGCAAACCATCGCTTTGCAAACCACGGCTCTGTAAACCAAAATGTCGCTGGTAGTAACTTACTCATGAAAGACAGCCGTGTTTGCATCAATGATTGAATTCTATCGTAATGGACGTTATCGAGCCGGGTGCTTTTATATGCGGCGGACTCGTCAGTGATATAGTAGGATTTAGTGGTTACTTATTGACCTTGCGTTCGATTACATCCATAAGTTGGTTGCTAATATTGATGTTATAAAGGCTGTCTAGTTCCCGAATGCAGGTGGGGCTGGTAACGTTGATTTCGGTTAAATAATCCCCAATAACGTCCAGACCAACAAATAACAAACCTTTGCGCTTTAACAAAGCGCTGACTTCGTTGCAAATCCACCGGTCTCTATCCGTTAACTCGACACCGACACCAGTGCCGCCAATGGCCAGGTTGCCACGATTGTCGTCTTCCGGGGGGATGCGGGCAAGTGCGTAAGGTACAGGATCGCCATTGACCAATAAAATACGTTTGTCGCCACGGATGATTTCAGGAATAAATTGTTGCGCCATTACCATTTGGTGTTGCGTCAGTGTTTCAATGATAACATTGGTATTAAGATCCCCTTGGGTTACGCGGAATATTGATGCGCCACCCATGCCATCCAGCGGTTTTAATATCACGTCGTGGTATTGTTTTATAAATGCCTTTATTTGCGATGAGTTATTGGTAACCAAGGTCGGGGGGGCGCATTGAGGGAACCACGTTGCAGCCAGCTTCTCATTGGTGTCTCGCAAAGACTGCGGTTTGTTAACAACGAGGGTACCGGAGCGTTCTGCCATTTCCAGAATATAGGTTGCGTAAATATAGGCCATATTAAATGGCGGGTCTTTGCGCATCAGAATCACATCGAGTTCCGATAAGGGGCAGGTTTCCGGTTGGCCCAATTGGAACCAGCTATCAGCGTGGTCCGTCACCTTTAACGGTTGCATATTGGCTAAACCCTGGCCATCCTGTACAAATAAATCGCCTAATTCCATGTAGTAAATTTGCCATGCTCTGGTCTGTGCTTCCAGCAACATTGCAAACGTACTATCTTTTTTAATGGTAATAGCCTCAATGGGGTCCATTACAACACCAATTTTAATCATTAACGGGTGCATCCTTAAGTGTGTCGAAAGTAGGCAGGCTGCCAGTCAAGCAGTCCATCGAATAATGTGTCCGAATACCGCATTGGAAAAAACGAATTACACATAATACAATACAACGTAATGTAAGTGGTATTATGGATCTAATACACAGTTGATACCCGAATTTCATCATCGCAGCATAGGGTTTTCTTATTGCTATTCATTTCTCACTTATAGCACGGCCTCTGATTGTACGAAATGTGTTCACGTACAGAATTAAAAAGTAACTAAGTTGAGTGTAATACGATTTGGTCGACACCGTTTTAGGCATTAAGCCATTAGCGAGCAATATTTCTTTGAGAGCGTGGTTGGTTGGGTTAACAGGGTTATGTCAGACATTAGCATGCATTTATCAGCAGAACGTGCTTAAGGTTTGCTCAGACGTTTTGTCTTAGATTGGCTGTTTTAAAGCAAACGGGAAGATCGGCTATGTCCAATGAGCGAATGTTTGGCGTGCGAGGCACAAGGTGGCCTGGGTGCTTTGTAGGCAAATACTTAGGTCGATGCAGAGCGATTGCTGGTTTAAGGTTACCGAGGGTTAATAAATGCGTATGTTAATTGATGAAGCGCTTGAGTGGATGGCAGCTTATGTTTAGAATGCATACAATTATTATATCCCTGGAATACTCCTGTTTAGTGGTATGACCAAAATTCGTTGCCACATCGCGGCCTTTGCTATTTCAGTTACTGAATAGTTATGAACGGCGTTCCGAACACGATTTTCGAGACACATTAACGATTCTTATCCTTCGTTGTTAGCTTATGCAGCAAGTAAGCATAAAGAAATAGTGATGGACCTGTTTTAGGTGGGTGGATTTCCTGCCGATCTAACAACGATTATTTGAGGGCAGTGTAATAGTAGTGGCTGCTGCGACAACTACCGCTGCGGCGGCGCAACTGTTAATACAGTTTACAATATGGTTATCTTGAATGCGCATTAAGCCCATTAACACATTTGGGTAAAATATAGGCGCAGCAAACTAACGGCCTATAACAGCAATGATCGTTTAATGTGCAAATTATTGTGACCCAGTGGTGTTAATACCGCTCAAAAATGAAGTATTTTAATTCAATGGCTAATTTTAAGTTGCGCACGGTTGGGAATGTTGTTAGAAACGAACTAAGTGTTGAGGGTGGGGGTAAGCACACTATTTGCATTAAACCACAACAAATAGTGTGATTAAGGGATCACTCGACTAAAGTTATAAAGTGAACAAGCCGATAAATGCTTTGAATCAAGGCTTTGATTTTGTTATGCAATGATGATTCTGGCCAATCCACTGCAAATTGCCGTGTTAAGATTGGTGGCGAGATAACGTTGCAAAGACCGGTCGAGCCAGGCGTTGTCGAGATTCAATTCAGACCAATAGGGTAATTGTCTGGCCATTGGCATCATATAAATGAAGCACAATAGATGTTGCATGAGAAATATAGTGCTTTATCTATAAATACATAGACTTAAGAGAATACTTATTGAGGTGGCGTGGTGGCAAACGAAGCAGTAGTAGCACCTTTGACCGGCATAAAGGTTATGGTGATAGACGACAGTAAAACGATACGAAGGACTGCCGAGACATTATTGAAAAAGGCTGGTTGTGATGTTGTAACAGCGACGGATGGTTTTGAGGCGCTTTCAAAAATTACTGATCAAAATCCAGATGTGATTTTTATTGATATTATGATGCCGCGTTTGGATGGTTATCAAACCTGTGCTCTGATTAAAAATAATCATATTTACAAGAATACCCCGGTTATATTGCTGACAAGTAAAGATGGTTTATTTGATCGTGCGCGAGGGCGCATTGTTGGTTCTGATCAATATTTAACCAAGCCATTCACGAAAGATGAATTATTGGGTGCGATTAGCACACATGTGGGCGCGACCCATTAAAAATAATTTACTTTTTTGTTTCAATGCCGTTAGGGAAAGTACAATCAGGTAAACGTTGCATTCATAAAGCCCGAATTGCGTTTTAACCTCTAACATAAGGGAGAACCCATTAATGCCGAATATATTAATTGTTGATGATTCACCGACAGAAATTCATGTCTTAAAAACCATGCTGGAAAAGAATGGATTTAATGTTTCTGCGGCAAGCAGTGGTGAGGAAGGCATTGAAAAGGCAAAATCAGAAAAACCTGATTTGATATTGATGGATGTGGTTATGCCCGGAATGAACGGATTTCAAGCCTCCCGGGAAATTACCAGCAATCCAGATACCAGTACTATACCGGTGATTATCGTGAGTACCAAAGACCAGGAAACCGATAAGCTTTGGGGGCTGCGCCAGGGCGCAAAAGATTATATTACCAAGCCTGCCAAGGAAAAAGATTTGATTGGCAAAATTAACACGTTGCTGGGTAGCTAAAGGCGCCTGACACATGGTAACCAGCACACACAAACTGCCGATTCAGCTATTGTATGACATTGAGCAACGGTGTAAGAAAATTGCCAAAGGTTTACCTCAGCGCGTAGCAGTTAAAGAGTCCTGGTCAGGGATTGGTTTTAAGATCAGCAATATTAATTTGGTTGCGCCCCTGAAGCAGGTGAACGAGATACTCCACTACCCTAAACTTACTGTTGTTCCCGGAGCCCAGCCTTGGGTAAAAGGTGTGGCCAATGTTCGAGGTACATTGCTTTCCATAATGGATTTGCAGGGCTTTTTGAGTGAAAAGCCACTTTCCATTACCCCGCAGTCCCGGGTGCTTGTGGTTAAGCGCAATGACCTGTCTGTTGGTTTACTGGTTAACGAGGTTATGGGGTTGCGACATTTCAAAGACGAGGAAAAAGTCACTGCCGTGTCGCGCTTCGACGAATCCCTTCGCCATTATATCCATGGAGCCTTTCGTCAGAACGAAGAGGAAGCGTTGGTGTTCAGCATGTATGCATTGACCGACAATCCGCACTTCTTTCAAGTGGCGGTTTGAATCGATGCTGTTAGGTATTTGAAAATAATGCCATGGAGAATGCGTCGGGCAAACCACTGGCCATGCCAGCGTCTGATGTGAGCCATGAGTAGGTAAGTGAAGTTAGTGCGTTGTCTGTAAAGAGTATGGTTTGTTATGTTAGTTAGGCACTTTTAGTTAGATACTTATAGTTAGGTTATGGTTTTTTGACTATTTATTTTACATTAAATTTGATTGGGCAGGAGCCGAGTTTATGATTACCGCACCCTCTAGTAAATTCGCCGTAGATAAAGGTCTACTCGTCATAGGCGTTCTATTAACCGCCTTGATATTTGCCTTTGCCATAACGTTTAACTACGTTGCGACGCATACCAGCCAGGATAAAGAGTACATTAATATCACTGGTGAGCAACGGGTACTCTCACAAAGTATCGTAAAGGATGCTGTTGAGGCTTCCAGTGCTAATGTTGAAGCGTTTAAAGAGCTCAAGCAGATACGAAATATGTTTGAGGAAAACCTGAATTATTTGCGAGATGGTAATCCGGAGGTGAATTTGCCACCCTCCCCCGCCAGCGTTAGCCCTGAGCTTGAGGCAGTGGGTACTCTTTGGGCGGAATTTGGTACTAACGCAGACACCATTTTGCAAGCCGAGGGAACCATTCGCATGTTAAGTGAGTTCGTCGGCGCGGTGAACGAAACCATGCCCACCCTGCTCGCGGTGTCTGATGAAGTGGTTAGTATCATGATTGAGTCAGGTGCCAACGCCAGTCAGGTTTATGTTGCCAGTCGCCAGTTGATGTTAATTCCACGGATTTCTGTAAATGCCAATAAAGTCCTTCAAGGTGGACAAGGTGCTGCCTCAGCGGCAGATCGGTTCGGTCGAGATGCTGCATTGTTTGGTCGGGTGCTCGACGCCATGATTAAGGGTAACAAGAAAATGAACATCCGGCGTGTACGCGACCCGGATGCGCGGGATAAGCTGGCGGAAGTTGCTGAACTATTTGAGACCGTACATGATTTGGTGGGTCGTATTCTTGACCAGACTCCGGCATTGTTTGAGGCGCAAAATGCATCGAACAACATGGTGATAAAAAGTAAAGAGCTGCTTGGTCTGACGACAGACCTTATGCAGGCATATACCCGGCTGGAAGAAGAACGCCCTGTAAGTGCTACCACGGGTTACATTTTGGGTATTGCCGCGGTAATCATGTTAATTGCATTAGGCTATAAACTGATGGGTGAAACCCGTCGCCGCTTGGTGGAGACAGCAGAGAACAATCGGCGCAGTCAGGATGCCATTATGCGGTTGTTGGATGAAATTGGTGATTTGGCCAGCGGGGACTTAACCGCGCAAGCCACAGTAACGGAAGATATTACCGGCGCTATCGCAGATGCTATTAACTACACCATTGATGCGTTGCGTAACCTGGTATCCACAATCAATGAAACTACAGTGCAAGTATCATCGGCAGCACAGGAAACGCAGGCTACTGCCATGCACCTTGCAGAGGCGAGTGATCATCAGGCCGAACAAATCACGGCTGCCAGTGCGGCTATTAATGAAATGGCGATTTCCATTGAGCATGTATCCAATAACTCAGCGGAATCTTCCGAGGTTGCTCACAAATCGGTGGATATTGCGAAAAATGGTACAAAAGCGGTGCAGGATACAATCCGAGGTATGGATGCAATTCGGGAGCAAATTCAGGAAACCTCAAAACGGATTAAACGTCTGGGTGAAAGCTCACAGGAAATTGGCGATATGGTTGAGCTGATTAACGATATTGCTGACCAAACCAATATTCTGGCGTTGAATGCGGCGATTCAGGCCGCCATGGCCGGTGAATCAGGTCGTGGTTTTGCGGTGGTTGCGGATGAAGTACAGCGACTTGCTGAAAAATCCACTGATGCAACCAAGCAAATTGAAGCACTGGTTAAGACGATTCAATCTGATACCAACGAAGCGGTGGCATCCATGGAACAAAGTACATCGGGTGTTGTAAAGGGAGCGCAACTGGCGCTGCGAGCAGGTGAGTCGCTCGAAGAAATTGAAAATGTATCCGCTCACCTTGCAGATCTTACTCAAAGTATTACCGATTCAGCACAGCAACAAGCAACAGCCGCTTCCAGTATTTCTGAAAGCATGAACGTCATTCAGGAAGTGACGACGCAGACATCAGCGGGTACGAATGAAACGTCGGCCTCCATTGGAAACCTGGCTGACTTGTCTAACGAACTAAGAAAATCCGTCTCGGGATTCAAGTTGCCCGAATAAATATTTTATACCGGGTTGCTGGATGTAAAACGAAGTCACGGCCACATACGCGATGTGCTTTTGGACCGGCAGTCAGGGTTATTTGCCGGTATTAATTAAAGCATCAAGGGCGATGCAGTCAAGCATGGATGTTTAATAATGAATACAGCGGTATCTTTTTTAGATAAAGACGTAATGAAACCGGACGTTAAAGAGTTGCCAACTATGCGCGAGTCCGCCCTAAAACCGTTCCCCGAAATGGGGAAACATCAGTTTGAGCAGTGGGTGGCGTTATTGGAGAACCGCACAGGTATGCGGTTACCGTCAAATCGACGTTCATTTTTGGTCACTAATCTGAGTATTCGGATGCGACAACTGGGGTTTGGCGACTACCAGGAATACTATGATCATTTGCATTCCGGCCGTGGTGGTCATGTGGAATGGGATAAACTGGTTCATTACCTCACCGTACACGAAACACGTTTTTTGCGCCATGAGGACTCGCTGGCACTTATTCGGGATTGCTATTTGCCGAAATCCCCCTTAAAGCCTAAAGAGAGACCAACCACCGTTCACGTGTGGAGTGTTGGCTGTTCCACCGGCGAAGAGCCTTACAGTATTGCCATGGCCGTTGACGATCAAATGCGAAAAATCGGGCGTGAATTTTATCTCGGTGTGATCGCAAGTGATATTAGTCGTAGCGCGATTGCGGTGGGGCGTGCCGGCGTTTACAGTAAAAACCAGGTGAAATCCATTGGCCCTGAATGGCTGTCTAAATATTTTGTAAAATTACCTGATGGGCGTTATCAGGTAGTGCAGGAATTGCGACAACGCGTCTGCTTTAATCACGTGAATGTGGTTGATATGGATGAGTCTTCAATAGGAGCCATGGACGTTATCATGTGCCAAAATCTACTGATTTATTATGACAGGGAAAGACGTGTGGAAATTGTCAATAAATTTGTGGATCATTTAACTCCGGGGGGGATATTAATACTGGGCGTAGGCGAGCTAATTAACTGGAGTCATCCTGATATGACGCGCCTAAATTATGCTAACACCCTGGCTTTCAGGCACAAGTAATATATTAAGGTGCGTTCATGAGTATGGCACAGCAGGAACTCGACTACACAACCCTAAAATGGGTTAAGAACGAAATCCAGGAAAGTCTGAACCAGACAAGACAGGCGCTGGAAAGCTTTGTTGAAGATACTAACGATACAACCCAGATTCGCTTTTGTGTCACTTATTTGCATCAAATTTACGGTACGTTGCAAATGGTGGAAATCTACGGCGGTGCATTACTCGCCGAGGAGATGGAGCTATTAGCCAACGCAATTTCCCAGGAAAAGGTGGTTCGCAAGGAAGATGCCTATGATGTGCTGATGCGAGCCATTTTGCAATTGCCTGCCTATCTGGAGCATCTGGAAAATGGCCAGCAGGATTTGCCGGTTATTTTGTTGCCTTTGCTGAATGACTTACGAACAGCACGCGGTGAGCACCTGCTTAGTGAGAACGCATTTTTTTCACCGAACCTGAGTGTTGTACCGCCGGATGAGCCACATGGCACCACTAAGAAACAGCCTGTTGATATCAATAAATATGCCCGCAAATTACGGCCTGTATATCAAGCCGCGTTAGTCAGTATATACCGCAGCAAAAATGTTCCGGAAGCATTGCGAAAAATATCCATTGTCATTCGAGAACTTCTTTATAACTCGAAAGTAGAAAGCTCGACTCGCTTATGGTGGGTGGCCAGTGGCGTTGTTGAAGGCCTGGTAGATGGCGGTTTGGATATTAGTGGCTCAATTAAACAGTTGCTGGGCCAGCTTGATCGACAGCTTAGACGGGTTATCACCGATGGTGAAGCTGTGTTTATTGATGCACCGCCAGTCGAGCTGTTGAAAAATCTACTCTATTACGTTGCCACATCCAAATCCTCAGGTCGTCGCGTCGGGCAAATTAAGCTGGCTTTTAATCTGGATCAGTTACTGCCTGGTGGCGGGGATATTAGTGAGGCGTTTGAAAAGCTGCGCGGATCCAATAGTGATTTGATGCAAAGTGTTTCGGCGGTTATTAAAGAAGACCTGCTGCACGTCAAAGATCAGCTGGATATATTTGTTCGTACCAAAGACAAACCGGCTAACGAGTTGCATCCATTGTGTGAGCACCTGAATCGTATATCAGACACACTGGCTATGCTGGGCTTGGGAGATCTTCATAAGATCATTCAGGACCAGAACAAAAATGTCAGGGAAATCTCGCAATCGGATCAATTGCCGGGTGAAGTAACGTTGATGGAGATTGCCAGCGCATTGCTGTATGTGGAATCTTCGCTCGAAAGCGTGGGATCGCCCATCTATGGACTCAAATCGCGAGATACTGAAGGGGCCCAGGAAACACTGCTTCCGCCCAGTGAACAAAAACAATTGAATAACCTGGTTATTAAAGAAGCGACACATATCGTTACCCAGGTGAAAGAAAATTTTAATATCTATGCAGTTGACACCAATAATCGCGAAGTCATTCAAAACACCCCGGAGTTGCTGAATCAGGTTCGTGGTGTATTAGCGATATTAAGTTTGGACAGTGCGGCGAGTTTGTTGCGTGCTGCAATGAACTATGTGGCCAATGAGCTATTGGCGGCGCAGGTGGAGCCAAATCAAACCGCATTGGACTTATTGGCGGATGTTATTACCAGTATTGAATATTATCTTGAGGCTATCGCAGAATCCCGAGGGCACCCCGATAGTATCCTGACCATTGCGGAAGAGAGTATCAGCAAACTTGGATATCCGGTCAATGCTGCGGTTCAACGTGCTGAGAGCGAAACCTCCGAACCACCTACGCCTATATCGTTGGAGAGTATTGAGGCGGCTTCACTGGAGGCGCAGCAGGCGATTGATGAATCGGTTGAGGTGCGGCCGATCGAAATAGATATAGAAGAAGCACCGTCGGCAGTTGCTCCGGTATCTGAGCCAAAAATAGCTGAGATTACTACAACCCCCTTGGCAAGTACCATAGAAACGCCGGTTTCAACCTTGCCAGAGGACGATATCGACGAAGAGATTTTGGAAATCTTTATCGAAGAGGCCGACGAAGTGGTTGGCGCGATCAAAGAAAATCTTCAGTTATGGAAGCAGAATAATGGCAACGAAGACGCGTTGGCGATTCTGCGTCGTTCGTATCACACCATTAAAGGCAGCGGTCGATTGGCAGGGGCCAAGGTTGTCGGTGAGTTTGCCTGGGCGATTGAGAACCTGCTTAATCGCGTTATCGAACAAAAAGTTGATCTTCGTCCTGAAGTATTTGATTTGCTGGAGAAAGCCGAGTCCTCGTTGGAAGAGTCCATTCAGCATTTAAAAGGTGAGCGTGAAACACAACCGGATATACGGCCCATTGTGGACTTGGCCGATTCTATCGTTAATGGCACTTTTAAAGCGGTTGAAGTTGTTGAGCCGGAAGTAGCGGCACCGGAAGAGGAAGAAGCTGCCAGCGTTTCTCAAATTACACAAGACGTTGCGTTGGTTGATATATTCAAGAAGGAAACTGATAGCCATCTCAACGCCATTAGCGAATATGTTGCCAATTATACACAGGCTGACAGTGATATCGTTTCGGAGCCATTAATGCGGGCGTTGCATACATTGCACGGTAGCGCAAACATGGCTCGGGTATCAGAAATAGCAGATCTGAGTGAGCACCTCGATCGGTATTTTAGAACCTTGCATGATACCCGGCAGGTGGTTAATGCGGATGCCTGTGAGGTGTTGACTGAAGGGGCTGGCGCAATTCGGCAAATGGTTGATGCAATACGGGAAGATAGTGCAATACTGCCCGATACTTCAGCGTTGGTGGAACGTATTTCCGCTTTGCATGATGTGGCTAAACAGGTGGAAATTCCTGATTCCGTTGATGTGTTTTCCATTGTACCCAGTGAAGGCAAAGTCGTCCCTCAAAGTATTGCTGTTCCTGATTTTAGCCTGCATGAAGCCATCGAGCATAATGAATCCATAGAGAATAAAGCGGATGCAGCCGACGAAACCTCCGAGGAAGATCGGGAGCTGGTAGAGATATTTCTTGAAGAGGCTGAGGAGATACTGGGTAATACCGAGGCATTAATTCAAGGTTGGTCGAATGTGCCAAGTGATATGTCAATCATGGAAGAGTTACAGCGTGCATTGCATACACTTAAAGGCGGCGCACGCATGGCAAATCAGGCCTCCGTTGCTGATGTGAGTCACCAAATTGAATCGTTGCTTGAGGGGATCACTGAAGGCAGGCTTGCGCCCTCGCCTGAGCTGCCAAAAGCAGTACATCGTTGTCAGGACTGGCTGACACATTCACTGGATGTCATTCGTAGCGGTAAAAAGGTAAGCGCGTCGACAGAATTGCTGGAACTATTGCGCTCATTTGAGGCGTCACCTGTTGAAAGCTCTGCAGTTGAGTCATCCGCAGCGCTAGCCTCGTCAGCACCAGTGGTACTTGAAGAAGCGTCCGCTGAATTGCAGGATTTGGATGAGTTGGTGTTTACCGATGACGAACAACACATGGAGGTGCTGGAGTTAGAGGAAGAAGCACCAGACAGTATTGTTGACGAATTTGATGAAGATCAGGACTTATTAAATATTTTTGTAGATGAAGCGATAGAAATTCAGGAGAGCAACGAGACCAGCCTGCATGACTGGAAGAATGATCATCAAAACCTTGGGTACGTGGCGTCGTTACAGCGTGGGTTGCACACGTTAAAAGGTGGTGCGCGCATGGCGAATGTACCACCTGTCGCTGACATTGCCCACACCATGGAAACGTTGCTTGAAGAGGTGGCTGAAGAGCGTATTCCAATTTCTGCTGAATTGCCCGCATTGGTACAGGATTGTCATGATTGGTTAACCCAAGCCATTAATAAAGTCCGTGACCATGCTGAATTGCAGCCGCCGGTCGCCCAGCTTGCCGCAATAAAGGACTATTTGGCTAATACTGCGGTGCTGGCAGATGCGGAATCCGATATTCCCCATCCCACCATGGAAATTGAAATTGATGAAACGCCAACCGTGCAAATTGAGAACTTTTCCTCTTTTGTTAGCCCGGAAGAGCCAGTTGTTGAAGCGTCGTTAGAAGATGTTGAGGCGTTGGCAGAAGCAAGAGCGGCTGAAGAATATGATGAGGAATTGGTTGAAATATTTTTAGAAGAAGCAGAGGAAATTCAGGAGAATGCTGATCGTCTCTTGCAAGAGTGGGTTAATGATGTCGATAATCTGGACTTGATTGCCGAAATGCAACGAGCCCTGCATACCCTTAAGGGTGGCGCCAGAATGGCTAATATCGCACCCATTGGAGACTTGAGCCACAGTATAGAATCGGTGCTGGAAGGCGTGACAGAAGGGCGTCTCTCACCCACACCTGAATATCCACAGGTGGTGCAGGCTTGCCATGATTGGTTAGCCCATGCTATCGAAAAAGTGAAGCAGCACAAACCCCTTGCCAATGCCGATGAACTTTCCAGGCAATTAGATAATTTATTGTCCGGTAAGAGCGCCTTACAGGGTATCGAGCACGTCGCCAGTATAGACACCGCCGACGAAAGTGTGCCTGAGGTTAGTGGTGAGCCACGTGAGTTGGTGGAGTTGCCATCGTTTTCCAGAGTTGACGATGCTGATGCGCAAATTGAGCCTCAGGTACAGGTTGCCGCCAAGCTCGCGTCCCGGGTTGTCGATGAGCAAATACGGGTAAAAGCAGATTTAATTGATAACATGGTGAATCATGCGGGGGAGGTTAATATTTATAACGCCCGTATGGGGCAGCAGCTGGGTGCCTGGCATTTCAATCTCACGGAGCTTGACCAGACGGTTCGTCGCCTATATGAGCAATTGCGTAAGTTTGAAATAGAAACTGAAGCTCAGATTATGTACCGGCATTCCTCGGAAGTTGGGGTTAGCGAAGAAGTGGCGTCCCATGAACAATTTGACCCGCTGGAATTGGATCGGTTTTCAACCATGCAGCAGTTATCCCGTAGTATGGCGGAAAGTTTAAACGATTTAACCAGTATTCAGAATTATCTGGATAATATTTCCAGTGAAACTGACGTGCTGCTGTTGCAGCAATCACGCATTAACACGGATTTGCAGGAAGGCTTAATGAGCACCCGCATGACGCCGTTTTCAAGCGTCATTGCCCGGTTACGCCGTGTTGTACGGCAAACTTGCCAGGAAACCAGCAAAGAAGCGGAGTTAAAGGTTGAAGGCGCCGAAGGCGAAATGGACCGTACTCAACTGAATCGGGTTGTGCCCGCACTGGAACATATATTACGTAACGCGGTTGATCATGGCATTGAATCACCTGCGCAACGCACTAAGGCCAGCAAACCAACGACCGGATCCATTGACATCAATTTTACACGGGAAGGTTCCGAAGTGGTGTTAAGCATTGCTGATGACGGCGCCGGAATCAATATTGACGCGATTCGTGATAAAGCCATTGAGCGCGGTTTGATTAACCCAAATTCCCCCCTTAAGGATGATGAGGTTGTGGATTTTATTCTGCAGTCGGGATTCAGTACGGCAACGTCCGTTACTCAGATTTCGGGGCGTGGTGTCGGTATGGATGTTGTGAATACCGAAATTAAACAGCTAAATGGTTCATTGCACATTGAAACCAGGGAAGGCAAGGGTTCCCGGTTTGTGATTCGCCTGCCATTAACCGTGTTGGTGAACCAGGCATTAATGATTCAGGTAGATGAAGCGGTTTATGCGATTCAATTGTCGAATGTGGAACACGTTATTCGTCAGACGGGTGATGAAGTTAATGCATTCCTGACTGGAGAGCGGAGAGAGCTACCCTACGCGGGGCAAAATTATCAACATTTGAATATTGGTTACGTGCTGCATGGTACAGCACCGAGAATGGCTGATACAAAAGCAAAGTATCCGTTACTTCTGGCCCGCAGTGGTGAACATCGTGTTGCTTTACAGGTGGATTCCCTGATAGGTCGGCAGGAAATCGTGATTAAATCGGTAGGCGCGCAGCTTAGCTCGATTAATAGTATCTCTGGCGCAACCATCTTGCCGGACGGCACGGTTGCCTTAATTCTTGATTTGGCCACATTGATCAGAACCTCGCATGCGCTTGAGAAAGTTGACGCGAAAGGTCAGGTTGTAAAAGAGCTGGCTGAACCGGATAATGAGGATAAACGTCCTACTGTATTGATTGTGGATGACTCCATTACGGTTAGAAAAGTTTCCCAGCGTCTGTTGACCCGTCATAATTACGATACACTGACGGCGAAGGATGGCGTTGATGCGCTTACCGTGATGCTGGAGCACATTCCTGATATTATGCTATTGGATATTGAAATGCCGCGGATGGATGGTTATGAATTGGCCACAGCGATGCGGAACGATGAGCGACTTAAACATATACCGATCATTATGATTACCTCGAGAACCGGTGAGAAGCACCGAGATCGGGCCCTTAAGATTGGTGTGAACAACTATATGGGTAAGCCGTTCCAAGAACAGGAACTATTGGAAAATCTGCAGGCTTTACTGCAAGATAGAAAAATAAATGCTTGATCCTAAACCTGCCATGTCAATTAAGGTCGCTGTATTTACGTCATCACAAGATCAGCGCCAACACCTACAGGTGATGCTCGAAAAGAGCGGTCTGAGTGTTGTGGTGAGTGAAATACAGGGGGACGAATTCTTAAGCCAGCTTAAAAAACACAGCGTGGATGTGCTGTTATTGGATATTGGCGATTCAGATGATGAAGAATTGGAGTTTCTTGATTCATTAACTGAAAATAGCGACATTCCGATACTATTTAATGATAGCGGCCCTGAAGGCGTGCACCTGGCATCGTCTGGTGATAATTGGGCCAAGAAGCTGGCAGAAAAACTGGCGGAAATGGCTGGTCCGAAGGATGATGCCGCACCCGCTGAGGCCGAAGCGCCCTTTCCTATTGCTAATCCCGAATCGGCAACAGCAGTTAATACCAAGCCGGAAACGGTAACCTCCATTCAATCCATCAAAAACGCAAAAAAAGAGAGTCTGGGCGCGAAGTCGGCGAAGGCTGTGGCCCCCAAACTAAATGTATGGGTGCTTGGTGCGTCGTTGGGTGGTCCACAAGCGGTGCGTCAGTTTTTAGCCGCGATTGAAGAGGATCTGCCTGTTGTCTTTATTTTGGCGCAGCACATTGGAGCCAATCATGTGTCGCTGCTCGCTGAGCAGTTGCATCGAGTCACAAAGTTTACGGTGATACCCGGCAAAACCGGCCATCAACTATGCCATGGTGAAGTTGTATTAACGCCTGCTGATAAGCAGCTTTCGCTGACAGAGGATGGCTATTTGATGTTAAAGCCCGCCCCGCCCGCCACAATTTATTCCCCTAGCATCGATAATGTTATGTCAGAAGTGGCTACGCGCTATGGCCAAAAAGCCGGTACTATAATTTTCAGCGGTATGGGTGACGATGGTGCCAGAGGCTGTGAGTCAATTGCCGAACATGGCGGCATTGTATGGGCGCAGGACATTGCCAGTTGTGTGGTTAGCAGCATGCCTGACCAGGCTCGGAAAACCGGCAAGGTTTCATATAGTGCCAATCCTGAGCAATTGGCAAAGCATTTGTATCAATTTTACAATACGGCCAAACGCTGATAGCTAAACTGCCCGGTATAGTGCAGCGATACCCAGGTTTGGTTTGCCATGTAGTTACGAGCCCACCATTGCGTCAATGACACGCAAAGCTGATTGATGCTAGTGATCAGCATGGTTGGCACACGTGGCGGTGAATACCCATATGTACCCGATACGCAGTATTGTGCCCGCATCAGGGGCAACGACCAGGAGAGGCTAACGTGCAGTCTGCGCAAAGCCCAACTTAATTAAGAGCAATGTAGTGAGATTAATGCCATGGCTGAAGCAGCATCAACAATTGTCGTTCGAAGTCAATTAATTGTACTTGAAGATATGCGTTTGGTATTGCCCAATACCGCAATAGCTGAAGTCATTGCATATACGCCGCCAGAACCGGTTGGTGATATGCCTGATTGGTTTTTGGGTTACACCGTATGGCGTGGGCAGCGCATACCCATAATGAGCTTTGAAGCCATGCGGGGTTTTGCTGGTGCCAAACCCGGTCGTCGCAGTCGTATTATTGTCATCAATACTATTACTGGAGACGATGAGCGGTCTTTCTATGGTTTTGTTGCAGCGGCGATTCCCCGGTTAATGGCGTTAGATGCGACGAGCCTTGTTGATGATGGCGATCAAAATAACATAGACTCCCTGGTAATGCGTCAGGTTTTTGTGGATAACCAGATCGCTTTTATTCCCGACCAACATAAGATTGAGGAAATGCTCCAGGACAAGGGCGTTAGTGTCACGACGGTGGAAGTCGTTAATGCTCCTGACGGCGTTGGTTAAACCTAGATTAATTAGTTGATCGCTTAAACGTTACACCGATTCTTCTAGGTTAATTCTCGACTGGTGGGGAATGGCCGTTGTTCGTGGTAAAGAACAAGGGGAACCGAACCGGTTAGCCAGCGAATGATAGTTGTCGCATCAAACGCATTCAACTGGCGTTTGCCGCATTATGCACTAAGCATTATGTTTGCTAAACATTGCTTTCTAATCATTACTTTCTAAACATAATTTTCTACACATTGCTGTATTGTTCGCTTTCACCAATCCAGCGACGGATAATGGCATCCACATTTGGGTTTTGTTGTTGTAAAAGTGTGGCAGCGGTTTTTATGATATCGGGCAGCAAATGTTTGTCGCGCTGTAAATCAGCAATATGAAACTGTTTTATACCCGTTTGCCGGGTTCCCAGTAGCTCTCCCGGACCCCGAATTTCAAGATCCCGTTGTGCCACTTCAAAGCCATCTGTGGTTTTTCGCATTATTCCCAGGCGCTCCTTGGCGAGTTGCGAGAGCGGTGCCTGGTACAGTAAAACGCAGGCGCTATGGATTGCGCCACGACCGACTCTGCCACGTAATTGATGCAGCTGCGAAAGCCCCAGGCGCTCCGCATTTTCGATAATCATTAAGGTAGCATTGGGAACATCAACCCCCACTTCAATAACGGTTGTTGCCACCAGTAAATCGATTTCTCCTGCTTTAAAGCGCTGCATAATGGACTCTTTCTCGGCTGGTTTCATTTTTCCATGCACAAGACCCACGCTAATTTCGGGTAACTCCAGTTTTAATTGTATTTCCGTGTCTTGCGCTGCCTGGCATTGCAGAGCCTCGGATTCTTCAATGAGAGTGCACACCCAATAGGCTTGTCGCTGGTTTTTGCAAGCGCTATACACACGGGCAATAATTTCATCGCGTCGGGTATTGGCTATCACCACAGTTTCCACAGGGGTTCGCCCAGGTGGTAATTCATCAATCACTGAACAGTCCAGGTCGGCGTACGCAGTCATTGCAAGGGTGCGGGGAATTGGTGTCGCCGTCATAATAAGTTGATGGGGGTAGCTGGTGATGGTGGGGTCGTGGTTGGTGTTTTGGGTGCTATGGTTTTCTGTATTATGGTTCTCAGATTCGATTTGGTGTTGGTTTTTACCTTTGTTGCGCAGTGCAAGGCGTTGATGGACACCAAAACGATGTTGTTCATCAACAATAATTAATCCCAGGCAGTTGAAATTAACGTCTTCCTGAAACAGGGCGTGGGTGCCAACAATCATCTGTATGTTATTTTCTTCAATGTCCTGCAATACACTTTTACGGGCTTTACCTTTAATCTTTCCTGCAAGCCAGGCGACGTCCAGATGGAGCGGGCTTAACCATTGTTGGAAATTGAGCAGGTGCTGGTAGGCCAGTATCTCAGTGGGCGCCATTACTGCAGCTTGATAACCGGCTTCAATAGCTTGTAGTGCGGCTAATGCGGCAACCACTGTTTTGCCTGAACCCACATCACCCTGGATGAGTCGCAACATGGGCGTGTTTTGCTGCATATCCGTTGCAATTTCGTTACTGACGCGTTGTTGTGCCTTGGTGAGTGTAAATGGCAATGATTTAAGAAACCGGGATGTCAGCGTGTTCGCAGACGTTAGTTGCGGGGCCTGGTGGCGCTGGTGTTGCAGGCGCATGCGCCGCATACTTAAATGGTGGGCCAATAACTCTTCGAATGCCAAACGCTGCTGGGTAGGGTGTTGTCCGTCAGCCAGTAATGATATTGGTGCGCCCGGTGGCGGGCGGTGCACATAAGCAATTGCAGCCGCGAGTGGTGGTAAATCCATGGATTGTAAAATATCGTTTGGCAGCCATTCCGGAACGTCGACGTTCAAGGTGTCGGTATCCACTACCAGTTGGTCAATTAAAGCGCGTAATGAAAATTGACGTAGTCCTTCAGTGGAGGGATACACTGGGGTTAAATGTGCATCAAGCGCTATGCCAGCGGATTCGCTGACCGGTTGATATTCCGGGTGTATCATTTCAAGGCTGCGGTTAACATGGCGTACTTCGCCGTAACAACGTAGTTGTTTGCCTGGTTCCAGGCTTTGCTTCTGGCGGGCGTTAAAATTAAAAAATCGTAGTGTCAGCACGCCTGTGCCATCGGAGATCTGGGTAACCAGCATGCGGCGTCGGCCAAAGGTGATATCAGTACTGAGGACTTCGCCTTCCACACTGACTTCGTCCCCATTGCGCAATGCCGCAATTTTGGCGATACGGGTGCGGTCCTGATAGCGCAAGGGTAAGTGAAGCAGCAAGTCCTGAATGTCGTGAATATTCAGACGGGCTAACCGCTCAGCGATTTGTGGCCCAACACGCTTTAGCCGGGTTAATGGATCATTAAAGCGCAGTTTTTGTTGGTGCTGATTGCTTGATTGAGTTGCGATGAGTAAATGTCCACAATTGCAATGGTATGCTAATGCTGTTGTTGGGGGTTATTCCAACAGCATAATCGCGTCCATTTCGACATCGGCATTTTTGGGTAATGAGGCCACGCCAATAGCTGCCCGGGCTGGATAAGGTGCCGTAAAGTATTGCGCCATTATTTCGTTGACCAGTGCAAAATGTGACAGATCCGTTAAGAATATATTGAGTTTTACAATGTGTGATAAGTCTCCACCGGCTGCCTGGGCAACGGCGTATAAGTTATCAAATACTCGCTTAATCTGGGTTTCCATATTGCCCTCAACCAGGGTCATGGTGTCAGGGTCAAGGGGGATTTGGCCGGATAAATACACGGTTGAGCCTACTTTAACCGCTTGAGAGTAGGTGCCAATTGCCTTTGGTGCGGCGTTAGTGTCAATAATCTCTTTTTTCATGTTTGTGTTTTCTCCCTGAATTAAGCCCGCGGGCGAGTATTATTTGGATCGTATCATACGTACGACACTGTCAATGCGCCTCACTCGTCGGATAATATTGGCCAGATGTTTTCTGTCCCTGACACTTAAGGTGAAATTCATTGATGAATGTCTGCCGTCGCGCTCTTCCATTGAGACATTTTCGATGTTCGAAGACATTTCAGCAATAGAGGCCGCCACTGTTGCCAGCACACCGCGGCGATTTTCGGTGTCTACCCGCACGTCCACCGGGAACACTGTTTTTACGTCATGTTCCCATTGTACATCCACCCATTTATCCGGGCGTGAACGATAGTCTTTGGTGTTTTTACAGCTTTCCCGGTGAATGACAATGCCACGTCCAATACTGATAAAGCCCAGTATGGAATCGCCCGGAATTGGACTGCAGCATTTGGCGTAGGACACAATGGTGCCTTCGGTGCCACGTATTGCCAGGGGGCGGCTATCTTTGTGGCCGCCTTTCATCCAGTCGGGGGCATAACGGCTGAAGACATTTTTAATGGCCTGTGGCCGCAATGCAGAACGTTGCAGTCTGTTTTCAGGCGACGGCGGAATGGTTAACTGGCGTGCCACCAGCAACGCAACGCGATTGCCCAGGCTGATTTCCTCATACAGATCCTCAATGTTGTCGAGTTTAAATTCAGCAAGGAGTTTGCTGATGCGTTCTGGTGAAACATCATTGAGGTTGACTGAAAACGTTGCTAATGACTTTTCCAATAATCGGCGCCCAAGCTCCACGGCGTCATCATATTTTAAGCGTTTTAAGAATATGCGGATATTTGACCGGGCTTTTGCTGAAACCACGAAGTCCAGCCAGACCGGGTTGGGTTTGGCGCCGGGTGCTGAAATAATTTCCACGGTTTGACCGTTTAGTAGTTCGGTGCGCAAGGGTGCCAGGCGGCGATCGATTTTGCCCGCCACGCAGGAATTGCCCAGATCACTATGTACCGCATAGGCAAAATCCACAATGCTCGAACCTCGGGGTAATGTCATGATATCGCCGTTCGGCGTAAATACATAGACTTCATCCGGAAACAGGTCGATTTTTACATTTTCAAGAAATTCCAATGAGTTACCCGCAGTCTGCTGCATTTCCAGCAAACCCCGCAACCATTCCTGTGCTAAATCCTGGCGTTTTGCTTCGGCGCCGGATTTGTACAGCCAATGAGCGGCAATACCCACATTGGCCACTTTATCCATATCCTCGGCACGAATTTGAACCTCAATGGGAATACCATAGGGGCCAAATAAGACGGTGTGCAGCGCCTGGTAACCATTGGTTTTGGGGATGGCTATATAATCTTTAAACTTACCGGGAACAGGTTTGTAGATGTTATGCACCATCCCTAATACACGGTAGCAGGTGTCCGGTTTGTCCACGATAATACGAAAGGCATAAACATCGAATACTTCTGAAAAAGTCAGCCCTTTGGAGCGCATTTTTTCGTAAATGCTGTATAAGTGCTTTTCCCGTCCAATGACGTTAACGTCTAATTCTTCGTGCAGCAGGCGTTCCTGAATGTTGCTGCGAATTTTTTCCACCACTTCACTGCGGTTACCGCGTGCTTTTTTTACGGCATTTTCCAGAATTCGGTAACGTAATGGGAACAATGACTTAAAGCCAAGGTCTTCCAGTTCCAGCCGAAGGTTATGCATGCCCAGTCGGTGTGCAATGGGTACGTATATTTCCAGGGTTTCACGGGAAATGCGGCGGCGTTTGGGGGGTGGCATGACCCCCAGGGTGCGCATGTTGTGCAATCGATCGGCAAGTTTGATGAGTATGACCCGTATGTCACGTACCATTGCGAGCATCATTTTGCGAAAATTTTCCGCCTGGGCTTCAGCCCGGCTTTCAAATTTCACTTGCGTCAATTTGCTTACGCCGTCGACCAGGTCCGCTACTTCTTCACCAAACTCCTTGGCGAGTTGGTCCTTGGCCGTGGGGGTATCTTCAATTACGTCGTGCAGTAGGGCGGCGATGATGCTGTTGGTATCCATGCGCATTTCCGCAAGGATACGGGCTACCGCTAAAGGATGGTAAATATAGGGTTCGCCGGAAAGCCGTTGCTGGCCTTCGTGGGCGTTTGCGCCAAATAAATAAGCCCGGTAAACTTCTTTGACCTGAGCAGGTTCAATATACGTTTCAAGTAACGCGCATAAGTCACTGATAAGAAACACCGGGCCCTCAATAATGTCTGGAGCGGGATTAACTCGGTTCTCTGGTTCGTTCTTCCATTTGTTCTGTAACATTGTCAGAGCTGTCTTCGGCATTGACTGCATCCAATAACGCCGGGTTGATTTTGCCTGCGGCAATTTCACGCAGCGCCACTACCGTGGGTTTGTCGTTTTCAATCGGCACCAGTGCTTCTTTACCTTGGGCAATCTGGCGCGCACGTTTACTGGCTATTAGGACCAATTCAAAACGATTATCCACGTTTTCCAAACAATCTTCTACTGTTACTCGTGCCATGGTTGCTTACCCTTTCAGATATTATGAATGGTGAATTTATGTTGTATTCTACTTATGACTTGCCAGACTGCCGCGACGATAATGACGGTAATACACAACACCGGAACATTGGTCTGCCTGCTGAGTATTTTTCGTTAATAAGAAGAATAGGCAGTTTAGCCGACCAATTGTACATAACCAGAACAATATACACCAGCCCAATCGATTCGTTTTGCATACCGTTTTGCGTATATAGAATTAGCAATATCGGCAGGGTTAGGTAGCTCGAACTTAGCCTTCGGGGGCACGTATTACGTCAATAATTGATGCAACAGTTGTTCATGACGGTGGCGCTGTATGTCTAGCCTCAACCGCCGCGCAAGCACAATTGCACGTAATTCTTCCTGGGCTTGGCCAAAGTGGTCGTTAACGACTAAATAATCGAATTCGTTGTAGTGGGAAATTTCAGCCACGGCATCGCGCATTCGGCGTGCGATGATTTGCCCGTCATCCTGGCCGCGTGACTGCAGGCGTTGTTCAAGCGCCGTTTTTGTGGGGGGGATGATAAAAATGCTGACACTTTCAGGGTAAATTTGTCGAATTTGCTGCGCGCCCTGCCAGTCAATTTCAAGAATAATGTCGACTCCACGGTCGAGTTGGGATTCAACGGCCTCGCGGGAGGTGCCGTAATAATTGTCGAAAACCTTTGCATGCTCTAAAAATGCCTGCTGGTCCCGCATGGCTTCAAATTCTGCCAAATCTATAAAAAAATAATGGACACCGTGCTTTTCACCCGAGCGTTTTTCCCGGGTTGTATGTGACACTGACACCTCAAGCGCCGATGTAGATGCCAACAGTGCGTTAACCAGGCTGGTTTTACCGGCACCTGAGGGGGCCGAAATGATGTAAAGCGATCCTTTTACCATGATGATATTTCTCACCGCAAAGTGCGGCCATCGACCTTATATTGGGAAAACAACCAGACGGTTATTTAACATTAGGGTATGGGGTGGCGGAAATCAATTTCATTCTATATTTTGCACTTGCTCTCTCATTTGCTCAATGAGTACTTTAAGCTCCACGGATGCACGGGTCATTTCTGTGTCGGCGGATTTTGAGCCTAAGGTATTGGCTTCCCGATTTAATTCCTGCATGAGAAAATCGAGTCGACGACCAATGGGGTTGTTTTGTTCCAATACACGGTTTACTTCCTCAACATGGGTGGTGAGTCGGTCCATTTCTTCCGCAACGTCTGATTTACTGAGAAATAATACAATTTCCTGCTCCAGGCGTGTTTCATCCAGTTCAGTCTTCCAGCTTTCGAGTTTTTCTTTTAACCGAGTGCGCTGATTTTCAATAACCGCAGGTATGCGTTTTTGAACCGTGGCGATTTCGACGGTGATAGCATTGCAACGCTCCTGAATTAATTGTTTAAGCTTACCACCTTCCCTCGCTCGGGTTTCAATCAGTTCCTTGAGAGCAATGTCAAGCAGGCTGATAACCGCTTCTCCCAGTTTATCACTATCGATTTCCGGGCTTTTTAATACGCCGGGCCACTTTAATACATCGATAATGCTAAGTGGGTTGATACCCGGCAGTATCGTGGTAACTTTGCTGCTGGCCGACGATAACGCTTCAATCATACCCACATCAATATTTGTATTTTCGCCTTGCAGCACCGGTGCCTGATAGCGTAGGGATGCATCCACTTTTCCTCTTTTTACGACATTGCTAATGGTTCCCCGAATTTTCGACTCCTGAGGGCGCAATTCCTCTGGTAAACGCAGACTGACTTCAGAAAAGCGGTGATTGACCGATTTTAATTCCCAGGTGAATGCACCTAGTTCTGTTTCGATTGTTTGGCGTGCAAACGCTGTCATGCTACATACCATGGAAAGTCCTCAGTTGGGTTTTAATGGAAGCCTTTAAATAGAAAAAATGCTAACTACTTGAAGTCTATATTAATCTTAATGTAACACACATCAATGAGCGTACAAAATAGTCAACTTCCGGCTGGTACAGTATTCGATCCTTACACGATTGAAAAAACCCTAAGTGCTGGTGGTTTTAGTATTGTTTATCTGGCGAAGGATGCCCGTAACGATCAATATGTTGTTATTAAAGAATATTTACCCATCAAGCTGGCGCAGCGGGATGAGAATTTTAAGGTCATTCCCAGAAGCGATGACTGCAAGGGCCGATTATATGAAGGGCGACAGCTTTTCCTGTTGGAAGTCAGTGCCTTAAAGCGTCTTGATCACCCAAACGTCGTTCGTATAACCGATTCCTTTGATGCCCTGGACACGGTTTATATTGTGATGGAATACCGGCCAGGGAAAAACCTGCAGCATTACGTTCGCCAGCATCCTGCGGGGTTAAGTGAACACCTGATACGCACAATTTTTCCACCATTATTGGAAGGCTTGGGGGCGGTGCATAACAGTGGTTTGTTACACCTGGATATTAAGCCTGGCAATATCCACCTGCAACCGGGTGGGCAACCGATTTTGCTGGATTTTGGTGCGGTCATTCGAAAGAACATGAGCCGTAGTATGCAGCCTCGCCCCGTCGTCACTGCCGGCTTTTCCCCTATCGAGCAGCATGACCCAAAAGGATATTGTGGCCCGTGGACCGATATTTATGCCATTGGCGCAACAATACGCTCCTGTATCGAAGGCACCTCGCCTCCCATCGCAACTGAACGCAGGGAAAAAGACAAAATGCGCCCTGCCACCAGTTTATTCAAACGGAAATATTCGTTTGCATTGCTGGAGGCGATCGATTGGGCAATGGAGGTGGATCCCCTGTTACGGCCCCAAACCATCGAAGGTTTTATGGCTGCCTTCAACAAAACGGTGGATCACTCCAATGACACGGTTGTGCAACGCATAGTCAATCACCTTCCCTGGGTTCACAAAGGCTAGGTAGAAGCGTCATGAAATATGATATTGGCACCAGTAACCGGCTGGGAAACCGCAAGTCAAATCAGGATCGGCTGAGTATTGTCGAATCAGGATCGGCGGTGCTTTTAGTGGTTGCGGATGGAATGGGTGGCCACGCCTGCGGTGATCTGGCAGCGGAAGCTACCGTTGATTGTGCAATTCGTGAATTTAATAATGCCCAGAATCCGGTCCGTAACCCCGTGGATTTCGTGAAAAATATTATATTGCATGCACACCATGATGTGGTAACGCTTGCGAGTATCTATAAACCACCACTAAAAACCAGAACCACCTGTGTGATTTGTATGATCCAAGAGGGTGTTGCATATTGGGCGCATGTGGGAGATAGCCGGTTATACCTTATTCGGGACGGAGCCGTGATTGGTCGTACGGTTGATCACTCCCGTGTCGAAGAGCTCTACCAACAAGGCAAGATTACCGAAGCGCAAAAACACCGCCACCCGGAACGAAATTTGGTTACCCAGTGTATTGGTTCGCGCTCTTATGGTCCGCAGCCTACATTATCCGAGCCTTATCCATTACAGGAAGATGATGTGCTTTTGTTATGCTCTGATGGGCTATGGGGGGCGCTGAATGAGCAACATATAGTGGAATCCGTACGCAAGGGTGATTTGATTACAGCAGTGGATGCACTTTCCTTCGATGCGGAACATGCCAGTTATCCCCATGCGGATAACATTAGTGTGGCAGCAATTCGATGGTTATCCTCACCGGCCTCAGGCGCTGTCGAACCTGATTCAGATATTGATTCAAGCCTGGCGTCAGAGATAAAAAACATCTACAGCATGGCCACTAAAAAATGAATCGGCCGCCACTGATGTCAAGTCCCTGCATACTGAACCAAAACAAAAATAGAAACAACGAAGGGTCAGATCTTGCATTGCCTCATGTATGTTACTGATATGTTACTGACGTAATATTGCAAGTAATAACGTACTTTCCCTTCTTATTTTTGTAATGGTGGTGTTGTTTTCGCCATACTACTACTTTTTCTATGGTGGTTCGGCAGGGTGTTTTCACGCTCGTTGGTGTTCCTGTTGCGTAAGACCTTACGTTAGGTATCTAAAAAATAGTAATTACTAATATAGTAATAAAGTGGTCGCCTCTTTACCTATAAGTTAATCCTGTTATTCAATAAACAGGGTTTTAAAAGTAGGCTGCTCCAGCCTCGCTGCTTTTCGTGCACTGCAATGTTTCCGTACCTTAAAAAATCGGAAATAAAGACTTGTTTAATTTCTCAAAACGTTCTAACGTGGAGTTTGTTTCGTTATTAATGAATTTATGAGTAGTGTGGTTTTAGATCCTTTTTCAGAACAGAGATGGCCTGGGAATGTGATAGGTGGTGATATTTAACGTGCAGGCAGCTCTAATGGACGGAATAAATCACTTGCCCACCGGATGTGAAGTTTTTGCAACATGTCGCAAATCGAAACCAGTCTAGTATGACCTAACCACCCGTTCTCAATATATTCCACGATTCGTATTGTCCCGAATTCAGGTAGGAGGTTTTTTTATGACACCGCAAGCAATGAAGAATTGGTGCTTGGTTTTAATTGCATTATTGAGTTGCCTTTTCATGTCGTCTTTGCTGGCTGAAGATGCAGTAGAGTTTCCCGGTAGGCCATTGTATCCCGAGGTTCCGGTAATAGAGTTAGATGAATTGCATCGCAGAATTGATGAGGTGATCGTTGTGGATGTACGATCCAGTTATGAGTATGATACCTTGCGGGTGAAGGGAGCGATAAACATACCGGTGTCCTCAAAAACCTTTGTTTCCCGCATGCGGGAGCTAAGAGCATCCGACCCCCGGCCGATTATTGTGTACTGTAACGGCAAAACCTGTATGAAATCGTACAAAGCGGCACGAAAGTGCGCGGTCAATAAAATAGATAATGTGCATTCATATGATGCTGGGATTATGGATTGGGCGCGAACTTATCCCGACAAAGCCGAATTGCTGGGTAAAAGCCCGGTCAATCCCAAGCAGTTAATCAGCAAAAATAATTTTAAAAAACACTTATTGAGCCCTGACGCATACGGTGATCGGGTCGCCAGTACGTCGGCAATCGTGTTGGATGTACGTGATCGCTTTCAACGCGAGGCGTTATCGATTTACGTGGGACGGGAACGTCGTGCTTACCTTGATGATAAGGGTAAGCTTGATCGCTACATCGATAAAGCCAAACGCGAAAACAAAACCTTATTGGTTCATGATGCGGCGGGTAAGCAGGTTCGTTGGCTGCAATACTATTTAGAGGACAAAGGATTGAAGTCCTATTATTTTATGGAGGGTGGGGTTTCCGCTTATTTTAAAGAATTGAAGTCTGATTTTGATGAAAACTAAACGCCTATTTATGCAGTATTCTGTAGCTGATTCTACAACTGATTGTGTGATAAAACAGCCGCACTGTGAGCGTTATCTTACATAGCAGTAACAGATTCGGCGATTGACCAATTGCCGGTTTAAACTGACTGACCGTATTGATCCGTGACGGAACACGGACATATACCCAAAGCGTTTGAGATTTAGGTGTTATAGCACGCCCCTTTTTGTCCACAGCGTCGTTGCTTCTCCTTACATATACCCAAAGCATTTGGGATTTAGGCTTTATTACTGTCCTATTTTTGTCCTGGCGGCGTTGAAATTCCTCGCAATAGTCCGGCTATTACTCGTCATTTCGCCTTTCTTAAAGAACCTACTGTTGGTGCCAGAACAAAAATATGACGCGCACTAAATACCTAAATCCCAAACGCTTTGGGTATATACCCTTGCCGCGCCGGAAAAAGCGTCAATGAACCTAAATTAATCAGTTAACCCTGCCAAGTGATCAAATCTCGGCATGATTTCGTCTTCATTTACCGCTCCTCGACGCTAGGCAGGCGTCGGCAATAAATTGATCGGTTTAGCCTCACCTTTTGTTGAAAAGGACTCCATGGCTTTGGCCAATATTCGCTCCCAACACAGTTGAGGCGTCAACTGCGGCGCAGCGCTTTTAAGATCATTAAAGAACGCCGCCAGTCGCCGATAAATCGCCTGTACTTGCGACGCTTGGGCATGACTGCTGGTGATCGTCATTCGTTTCTGACGACCCCCTTGAGTCAGCCGTCCAACACTGCTCAATAACAGCGGCCGACTCGTTATCGCTTCGTAGTGTTTGGTCGGGTTAGCCAATCGAACAAATAGACTCCACCAGTTATACACTAACGCGATGATGCGCGTGATTAGCTGACAGCTTTTTTGATCGTGTGTGGTGAAGCCTCCCCAGCCCCACTGGTTCTTTATCTCATCAAATACGTTTTCACAATCGGCCCGATCTCGATAATGTTGTACCAGTGTAACTAGATCATCTTCTAAGCTGGTGACCAGCACTGCATATTCATAGACCCTCATGTCTTCAGGACCATCAACAAAAGCGAGTTGCTTTTGATGTCCTGACTCAACCTCCACCGCCATCACGTTCTCACTCGATACGCGACGCCGGATAATCACCACACGTCTTTCTTTATCCCAACTTTGCAGTCGCAGTGTCTCTGTTTTCGCTTCCCAGCCCTCGTTAACATAGGTCCACTGTCCTAGGCAATGATGCTTGTTAATAAGCGTTTTTACGTTTTTTGACTTCCTGAGTTTAAATAAATAGCTTTGCTTTATCGCGTCGAGTTCACTCAT
>Ga0316204_10002943_pt1 | contig 36187 bp, 38 predicted proteins | sample 6monrhotite_MG_2_FD_205661 | JGI IMG/M metagenome (GOLD analysis project Ga0316204, IMG submission 205661) | Microbial mat bacterial communities from mineral coupon in-situ incubated in ocean water Damariscotta River, Maine, United States -... | ecosystem: Environmental > Aquatic > Marine >... | reverse complement strand
CGTGTTCGCAAGGTCTTGCCTCCTGATGTCGCCTTGCGGCGAGGCATCTGACGTCGCAACACCCTCTCGCGTGCGGCGCTGGGACGTCGCGTTCCTCAGAGGTACGTATTTGATGTTGGCGCGCGCCTGACGGCACGTTCTGGCTGAAGGTGTGGGGTCACAGGGGGCTCGCACCCTCGCCCCGTCAGGGGCCAGGAGACATGGGGAGGGCTTCAGAGGCAGCCACTCAGGAGCGCTGAAGGGCGAGCTGAAGCGCCATGCGGCGCGTGCTGGTGGAGGTTGACGTTTCCCGAGGAAGGGCACCATTTTGGCGATCGGAGCTGAGGCGCTCCGCGCCCAGCGCGCGATGGGCTGTCACTGCGGGAGGTTCACCGATCAGGTATCGGCGGCGAGCCGGCTCGCGCTCCGCTGATGTCTCGCGGCGCGCAGGCTGTCGACGAGCTGGAAGAGCAGCATGCCGCCCATCATGGCCCCCACGAAGATGATCGCTGACCGCGCGCCACCAGTCACCGAGACCAGCGCCGGCCCCGGGCAGAAGCCACCGAGCCCCCAGCCCGCGCCGAACAGCACCGCTCCGGAGACAAGCCGCAGATCGACGTCACGCCGGGTAGGAATACCAAAGCGCTCGGCCAGCAGCGGGGAGCCCATGCGCGGGACCACCCTGTAGGCGATGAAGTGCACGGCGATCGCGCCCATCATCACGAAGGCCAGGGACGGATCCCAGTTGCCGGTGACGTCGAGGAAGCCGACCACCTTGGCGGGCTGCGTCATGCCAGCGACGCCGAGGCCCACGGAGAAGAGGAAGCCGGCCAGGAAGGTGGCCAGGACGCGACGGTTCATATCGAACCTCCGAAGGCGTGGGTGACCACGGCGGCCATCGCTGCGCCGGCGGACATGAAGGTGATGGTGGCCACGAGGCTGCGGGGGGAGAGGCGGCTCAGGCCGCAGACACCGTGGCCGCTGGTGCAGCCGTTGCCGAGCCGGGTGCCGAAGCCTACCAGGAGCCCCGCCACCACCAGCGCGCCGGTGGAGCGGTCGATGTTCACGGCGAAGGTCTCCGGGTAGAACGCAACGAGGGCGCCGCCGCCTGCCAGCAGCCCGAGGACAAAGGCCAGCCGCCAGGCGAGGTCACCGGCCGGCAGCTTGAGGCCGCCACCGATGATGCCGCTGATGCCGGCGATGCGGCCGTTCAGCAGCAACATCATCGAGGCGCTGAGCCCGATGAGGGCTCCGCCGATGCTGGCTGTAATTGGGGTGAAGTTCTCCACTGGGATCTCCAACATGCGTAAAGACACTTGAGGTTTCAGCAATCACCATGCCAACCCCGGGATGCCTTACAATACGAGCCGGATGGTATCCATCCTGTCTCAGTAGGTCTCAGCGGTGAGACTCGTTGAGACGCATCTGAGGCATCCGCTGCGTTCAGCTACCCTGGCACGTTGTGTGCATTGAGGACCACCGATACCGGACACGGAGGCTCGACATGATGTTTCGACAACTCTTCGATCGTGAGACCTGCACCTACACCTACCTGCTGGCCGATGAGCAGACGCGGGAGGCGGTCCTGATCGATCCCGTCCGCGAACACGTCGAGCGGGATCAGGGCCTGCTGGCCGAGCTCGGCCTGAAGCTCGTGTACACGCTGGAGACCCACATCCACGCGGACCACGTGACAGCGTCGGCGCTGCACAGGGCGAGCCTCGGCAGCCGCTCGGTGGTGTCGGCCCGCGGCGGCGCCAGCTGCGCGGACGTCCAGGCGGCTGACGGCGACGAGGTGCGCTTCGGCGCGCACGCGCTGGAGGTCCGCACGACCCCGGGGCACACCGACGGCTGCGTGACCTACGTGAGCCACGACGCGGGCATGGCCTTCACCGGCGACACGCTGATGATCCGGGGCTGCGGCCGCACGGACTTCCAGCAGGGCAGCCCGGAGAGCCTCTATCGATCGGTCCACGAGAAGATCTTCTCCCTGCCGGACGCGACGCTGCTCTACCCGGGCCACGACTACAAGGGCCGCACGGTGACCACGGTGCGGGAGGAGAAGGCCCACAACCCCAGGCTCGGCGGCGGAAAGACGGTGGAGGAGTTCGCCGAGATCATGGGGAACCTGAACCTCGCCTACCCCAAGAAGATCGACGTGGCCGTGCCCGCCAACCTGCAGTGCGGACTGCTGCCCGCCAGCGCGCCGGCGGTCGGCGGCTGGGCGCCGGTGGCGCGCACCGGGGCGGGGGTTCCGGAGGTGACGGTGGGCTGGGTCGGTGAGAACCTCGGCGCCTTCAGGCTCGTCGATGTCCGCAGCCTGGAGGAGTACGAGGGCCCGCTGGGCCACGTCCAGGGCTCCGAGCTGGCGCCGCTGGAGACCGTGGCGCAGGCGTCCGGGGCCTGGGACAAGGACGCGCCGCTCGTCGTGCTCTGCCGCTCGGGCGGGCGCTCCGGGCGGGCGGCGACGGCGCTGGAGGCGCTGGGCTTCACCCGGGTGGCCTCCATGGCCGGCGGAATGTTGGTGTGGAATGAGGCCAGCGTCGAGCCCGAAGGCACCTGCAGCTGAAAAAAGTGCGCTCGGGGTGAACCCTTCTCGGCGGTCGGCGGCACTCCCTGTCAGAAACCCAACTGACAAGGAGGTCACCGTGGCTTCGAAGCTCACTCCCCACAACGTCCACAACATCGATCGCGGCGTCCGCGTCGTGCTCGGCCTCGGGCTGCTGTCCCTGCTCGCCATCGGCCCCGTGCCGGGGTGGGGGCTCGCGGGTCTGTTAGGGTTGGTGCTGCTGGGGACCGCTGCGCTCGGCAGCTGCCCGATCTACACCGTGCTGGGGCTGTCGACGTGTCCGATCGACGCGAAGACATTGAGCTGATTCACGCCACCGCCCGCGGTGACCGCGCAGCCTTCTCCGCGCTGGTCGGGCGTCACCGCGCCGCCGTCTGGCGGCTGGCGCGGGCGATGACCGCCAGCGAGCAGTCCGCCGAGGACGTGCTGCAGGAGACCTTCCTCGCGGTCTACAGGGGCGCGTCCGGGTTCCGGAGTGAGTCCAGCCCCCGCGCCTGGATCCTCGGCACCGCTCGCTTCAAGGCGGCGCGGACCTGGCGGAGGCGCGCGGGGGAACCGGCGGCCGCCGAGCCGCTGGACGAGCTCGGCTGCGCCGCCGGCTGGGGGGATCCCGAGCTGGCGACCGCGGCGCTGGAGGATCGAGACCGGCTGCACGCGGCGCTCTGGCGCCTGTCCGCCGGAGATCGGGAGGTGCTGGTGCTTCGCGATCTGGAGCAGCTCACCGCGCCGGAGGTCGCTCAGGCGACGGGGCTGAGCGAGGGGGCGGTGAAGAGCCGCCTGCACCGGGCGCGCCTGCGCCTGCTCAAGCAGCTCCGTCAGGACTTGAACGACCAGGGAGGCGACCATGTCTGACCCTGTCAGCTCTACCCCCGCGCAGCGGCTGGTGGGCGGCCTCTGGTGCGGCGACGTGCTGGCCGGGCTCCCCGACTACCTGGAGGGGCGCCTGGAGGCGCCGACGCTCGCGGCCGTGGAGGCCCACATCGCTGGCTGTGACTGGTGCGCTCGCTTTGGCGGCGCCTACGCGTCGGTCGTCGGCGCGCTCACCGAGCAGCTCGCTGAGCCTGAGCCGGTGGGGCGGGAGGTCGCGGATCGTCTGGACGCCGCGCTGGACGCCGGACTGGATGCCGGGCCGGGCGGCGGGCTGGACGGCGCCGGCTGATGCTGCTCTCTCGGGCTGTACGCGCCCTGCTCACCGGGCTCACCGGGCTCGCCTGGCTCGCCTGGCTCTCGACGCCTGCGGCCGCCGAGTCCGCCGGCACGCTGCCGGCGGGCGCCGCAGTGGTCTACGGCGGGCTGGGTGTGGGCACCTTTCACTACGGCAGCAGCGGCGCCATCCGGGACCGGCAGTGGCGGACCCGGGCGGATCTGTACGGCGCCTACGGCGTCAGCGATCGACTCCAGCTCTCGCTGGATGGGCCCTTCGTCGTGAACGGCGTGCAGGACGACCCGGCGGAGGGGCCCTGTCCCACTGAGGGCTACGAGGGCGACTACTGCGACACCACCGTGAGCCTCGGGGAGATCGGACTGCACGCGCGCTACCGCTTCACCGACGGGCCCAAGCTCGTCGCGGGCCTGGGGGTTCGCACGGACGCCTGGAACGCGGACACGCGCCAGCGCTGGACGAACGCCGGCCTGGGCACCACCTCGCTCGTGGGCTCGCTCATCGGCGGCCACGACTGGGAGTCCTTCGGGCTCGTCGCCGCCGCTCACTACCGGCTGACCTTCGGTCGGGTGGTGGACGCGGGGCTCGGCGAGGTCGATCTGCCCGGCGACGAGATCGTGGGGCAGCTGGAGGCCCGCGTCCCCGCCGGGCCCGTCGAGCTGCACGCCAGCGTCGGCGGCGTCTCGCGGCTCGCTGGCGTGGAGTATGGGGACGAGTACATCGACTACTACCGGCTGACCGAGGACCGGTGGGCGAGCCTGCGCTATCGGGCGCTGCGGGCGGAGGCCAAGGTGTCGGTCCCGCTGGGGGACTTCGCGGGGCTGCATGTCGCCGCCGGTCGCGTGCTGATCGCCGCCAACGGTCCCCGGGACGCCACCGACCTCTCGGTCGGCGTGCACCGCTACTTGCCGCCGGATCGCTGAGACACTGGCTCACTGAGACACTGGCGCGCGGACTACGCCACGTCCCCGCGCAGCTCGCGCAGCCCGCTCTCCGGGTGGATGCGATCAATCGCCTCGTGGACCCGGTGCACCAGGCGATCCTCGCCGACCTTCCCGATGAGGCCCGAGGCCGTGAGGATGTCCTTCACCGGACCCCGCATCCCCGCGAACCACACCTCGACCCCGCGGCCGTGGTAGTCGTCGATCAGCTCGTGCAGCAGCGCGTCTCCGGAGGCGTCCACGCTGCCGATGGCCTTGGCGTCCAGCACCAGCGCGGTCAGCGGCGCGTCCATCTGCCCCTCCTGGCAGGAGAGGGTGCTCTTGAGGAAGGCGGTGTTGGCGAAGTACAGCGGCGCGTCGATGCGCAGCGCGAGCACACCCGGGGTCTGGGTCGCCTCGGGGTTGCGGGCCACGTTGCGGTAGACCGACGTACCGGGCAGCCGCCCCAGCACCGCGACGTGCGGCTTCGAGGTCTTCCAGATGAACCACAGGAGGCTGGCGGCCACGCCGGCCAGGATGCCCTGCTCGATGCCCAGGGACAGGGTGGCGATGAAGGTCACGCCCATCATCGCGAGGTCCGCGCGGCTGACGTGCCAGAGGTGCTTCGCCTCCCGGAAGTCCACCAGCCCGAACACCGCCGTCATGATGATCGCGGCCAGCACGGCCTTGGGCAGGTAGTAGAAGAGCGGCGTCAGGAAGAGGAGCGTCAGCACCACCACGGCGGCGGTGATGATGGCGGCGATGCCCGTGCGGGCGCCGGCCTGTGCGTTGACGGCCGTGCGGGAGAAGCCGCCGGTGACCGGGTAGGCGCCGAAGAAAGCGCCGCCGATGTTGGCGAGGCCGAGGCCCTTCAGCTCCTGATCCGCGTCCAGCTCGTAGCCGGCGGCGCGGGAGAAGTTCTTGGCGACGGAGATGGACTCCATGAAGCCCACCAGCGAGATGGTGATGGCGATGGGCAGCAGCGCCTGGATGGCGGAGAGGTCCATCATGGGCAGCGAGGGGGCGGGCAGACCGCCGGGGACCTCGCCGACGATGGCGACGCCGATCTCGTGGAGGCCGAACCCCCAGACCGCCAGCGCGCCGCCGGCGACGACGAGGAGGAAGCGGGGGAAGCGGGGCGCCAGCTTCTTCAGGCCCATCAGCGCGGCCACGCTGGCCGCCGCGAGCCCGAAGGTGATCCAGTTGATGTCGCCGACCTGCTGGGCGGCCTGGAGGAGGATGGTGTGCACGTGGTGGCTGCGGGGGATGCTGACCCCGAGCACGTGCTTGAGCTGGCTGAAGCCGATGATGAGCGCGGCCGCCGAGGTGAAGCCGGCGATGACCGGGTGGGAGAGGAACTTCACGAGGAAGCCCAGCCGCACGACGCCCATGCCGAGCTGAATGACGCCGACCATCAGCGCCAGGAGCGCGGCCATGGCCGCGAAGGCCGCCGGGCTGTCGGTGGTCATCACCGCGCCGACGCCGCTGGCGACCAGCAGCGAGACCATGGCCACGGGGCCGACGGCGAGCTGGCGGGAGGTGCCGAAGAGCGCGTAGAGCACCAGCGGCACGGTGGAGGCGTAGAGGCCGATGATCGGCTCGAGGCCGGCGAGCATGGCGTAGGCCATGGCCTGGGGGATGAGCATGATGGCCGTGGTCAGGCCAGCCAGCAGGTCATCCTTGAACGTGGCGCCGCGGTAGCCCTCGAGGGACTTCAGCAGCGGGATGTGTCGGCGGATGAAGGTCATGTGGTGTCTCTCGGCAATCGGAATCGCGTCACGTCACTGGTTCTCTTTTGCACATCCTGTGCCACCCTCCCGCGTGCTGTCCGGTTATATGATTCTCAAAATATGGCAGAAGGAACAGTCGTGGGAACCGTAATGAGACACCCGGAGCTGAGCCCTGAGACCTTCCACGGCATCGTGACCGTCTCTCCCCAGATGAAGGCGTTGTTCGAGAAGATCCGGCGAGCGGGGCGCAGCGACTCGACCATCCTGATCCGCGGTGAGTCCGGCACTGGAAAGGAGCTGGTGTCCCAGGCGCTGCACGCCTGCAGCGAGCGCTCGCGGCGACCCTTCCGCGCCGTGAACTGCGCGACCTTCACCGCGGAGCTGCTGGCGAGCGAGCTGTTCGGCCACGTCAAGGGCTCCTTCACCGGCGCCATCCGCGACAAGGCGGGGCTGTTCGTGCAGGCCGACGGCGGCACGCTCTTCCTCGATGAGATCGCGGAGCTGCCGCTGGGGCTGCAGGCCCGGCTGCTGCGCGTCATCCAGGAGCGCCGCTTCATCCCGGTCGGCGGGGTGAGCGAGACCGAGGTCGATGTGCGGCTGGTGAGCGCCACCAACACCGGCCTGCGAAAGCTGGTGCACGACGGCCTCTTCCGCGAGGATCTGATGTACCGGGTGCGGGTGGTGGTGCTCTATCTGCCGCCGCTGCGGGAGAGGAGCGGCGATCTGGAGGCGCTCACCTGGCACTTCATCGATCAGTTCAATGAGCGCGGCCCCCGGCGCGTGCACGCGATCGACGCCTCCGCCTGGGCCGCGATGAGCGAGTACCCCTGGCCTGGCAACATCCGCGAGCTGCACAACAACATCGAGCAGGCCTTCGTGCTGGGGGACGGGCCCGTGCTCACCCTCGACGAGCTGCCCCCCGAGCTGGTCTCCTCCGAAGAGATCGCGCCCCGCCGGGTGAGCGCCGCGCCGCTGGATCTGAAGGCGGTGCAGCGTCAGCAGCTCCTGGAGGCCATCCGCGCCACGGGCGGCCGCAGGGACCGCATGGCGGAGTCGCTGGGGATCAGCCGCGCCACCCTCTACCGACGGCTGAAGGAGTACGAGCTGATCTGACGGCCTGCGCGCCGGTCTGAGGCTGGCACGGGCCTTGCATTCATTGGCAGGCATCCAAGCAATCATCAGGAGCACACATGCAGATCAAGGGCTTTTTTGATCCCCGCACCTCCACGGTCACCTACGTCGTCTGGGATGAGAACACCAGCGACGCCGTGGTCATCGACTCCGTGCTCGACTACGACCCCGTCGCCGGCCGCGTCTACAACGACTCCGCCGACGAGGTCCTGGAGTTCCTGACCGCCAACGGCCTGAAGCTCAACTGGGTCTTCGAGACCCACGCCCACGCAGACCACATCTCCGGCTCCCAGTACCTGAAGAAGAAGACCGGCGCCGGCGTCGTCATCGGCGCCAACATCACCGCGGTCCAGAGCGTCTTCAGGGACGCGCTCAACCTGGGCGCGGACTTCGCGGTCGACGGATCCCAGTTCGACAAGCTGCTGGGCGAGGGTGAGACCCTGTCCTTTGGCGGCCTGGAGGTCGGCGTCATCAACACGCCGGGTCACACACCGGCGTGTGTCACCTACCACATCGGCGACGCCCTCTTCGCCGGTGACGCCATGTTCATGCCGGACTTCGGCACCGGCCGCTGCGACTTCCCCGGCGGCAGCGCCGAGACCCTCTATGACTCGGTGATGAACAAGCTCTACACCCTGCCGGACGAGACCCGGGTGTTCGTGGGCCACGACTACCAGCCCGGCGGCCGGGAGCTGGCCTTCGAGACCACCATCGGCGCCTGCAAGGCTGGAAACATCCAGCTCCAGGGCGACACCAAGCGCGAGCAGTTCGTCCAGTGGCGCTCCGCTCGGGATGCCACCCTGAACCTGCCGAAGCTCATCTTCCAGAGCATCCAGGTCAACGTGGACGCGGGGCACCTCCCGAAGCCCGAAGACAACGGCAAGCGCTACCTGAAGCTGCCCCTGAACCTCTTCGACTGAGAGGCCCGATATGACTCTTCTCGTCCCTGTTGACTTCTCTGACTGCACCCACGGCCTCGTCGAGCGAGCGGCCGATATGGCCTCCCGGCTGGGGGTGACGATCACGCTACTGCACGCGGTGGACACCCCCTCGGGCCTCGTCGGCGCGCGCCTGCCCGGCGGCGCGGCGTCGGAGCAGCTCTCCGATGAGTCCTCATCTCAGCTGCGCTACTACGCGGCCAAGGCCCGGCAGACGGGCGTCACGGTGGAGGGCATCACGCGCGTGGGCAGCCCCGAGGAGGTGATCCTGGCCGCCGCGGATGAGCTGGGCGCCGAGATGATCATGATGGGCACCCACGGCCGCAGGGGCGTCAACCGGCTGATGCTGGGTAGCATCGCGGAGTTTGTGCTGCGTCGCGCCGAGGTGCCCGTCATCACCGTGCGCACCCAGCACCGCCCGGAGTGCGAGGCGCGCAGCTGCGCTGTCTGCTCGACCCATGTGACCCGCACCGAGGCCAGGCTGGCCGTGGAGCTGGAAGGATGACTCGACGCGTCAGCCTCAGGGCGACTGTGGTGGGCGTCCTGTTGGTCGGCGCGGGGTCGGTGGTCGCGGGCGGCGCCTCTCAGGCGGCGCCCGCGGCCATCGATCTGGACAATCCCGAGCTCTGCGGAACCTGCCACACGACCGTGGTGGCCGAGTGGGAGCGCAGCATGCACAGCATGTCCCACCACGACAAGGATCCGATCTACGGCGCCATGCGCGAGCTGCGTATGGAGAAGCAGGGCGCGGAGGTGGGCGAGCGCTGTCAGTCCTGCCACAACCCGCGCTCCCCCGATGACCCGGACACCGCCGCCGGGCGCGCGGGGGTCTCCTGCGCCGCCTGTCACGCCGTCGAGAGCATCGACGCCGCCGCCGGGCACGGCGCGCTGGCGTTCACCTACGCCGAGGGCACGCTCTTCGGCCCCCACGACCTGCCGGCGTCGGCCTCGCCGGTGCACGGCGTGGGGGACGCCCCGGCGCATATGACCGACGGCTCCAGCCTCTGCCTCGCCTGCCACGAGGCGACCAGCACCCCCTCGGGGGCCGCGGCCTGCACGACCGGCCCGGAGCACGTCGCGCTCGACGGCGGCGTCGCCTGCGTGACCTGCCACATGCCGCGGGTGGAGGGGCCGAGCGGCCCGGTCTCCGCGCGCGCTGATCACGCGAGCCACGACTTCTTCGGTCCGCACCACGCCTGGAACCCGGACAGCCCGGACTTCCTGGGCGCGGCGGTCTCCATGAGCGCCGCCCTCTCGGGGCAGACCGCATCCATCACCCTCCGCAACCAGGCGGGTCACGGCTTCCCCACGGGGTTCCCTGGGCGCCTCGCCGTGGTGGTGGTCAAGGGGCTGGATGCTGACGGTCAGGTCGTCTGGAAGAACTTCGAGGCGGATCCCATGGCCGAGAGCCCGTCGTCGGTGCTGAACAAGGTCTACGTCAACGCCGCGGGCGCGCCTGTGCCCGCGGCATTCTCAGAATCACTCAAGAGAGATAACCGGCTGACCCCTGGCGAGACTCGCGAGCTGACCTACACCGTGCCCGCGACGGTGGCCGTGGTGGAGGCCACGCTGGTCTTTCGCCTGCTGCCGCCGCCGCTGGCCGAGGCGCTCTCGCTGTCGGAGGCCCCAGAGGCCCAGGCGAAGCCGATCGCCAGCGCCCGGGCGACCCGGTGAGGAGCAGCCAGATGAGCAAGACCGGCAGCCTGGAACAGCGGGACGTCAAGGCCCTGCAGCTCGCGCTGGCCAACCGCGAGGTGGACGCGCTCGTCGATGTGCGCGGTCAGGGCGAGTACGACGGCGGGCATGTGCCCGGCGCCCGCAACATCCCGCTCGGAGACATCCCCCAGAGCGGGCCCCTGCTGAACAAGGGCGAGACCATCTGGCTCATCTGCCGCAGCGGCAGCCGCTCCGCCAAGGCGGCGAGCGCGCTCACGGGCCTGGGCTTCGACGTCATCAACGTCGCCGGCGGCACCACGGCCTGGCGTCGGGCCGGCTACCCGGTGGAGCCGGAGGGCGCCGAGAAGGCGTCGCTGCTGGCGCCGATCGTCCTGAGCCTCGCGCTGGGGCTCGCCCCCTTCTCACCGGAGCCGCACCTGTTCGGAAAGCTCCGATGGATCGCGGGCGGTGCGGTGGGGATGGGGGCGGCCGACTGGTTCGATCTGGCGATGCACGGCACGCCCTGGATCTGGCTTGCCTGGGCGCTGCTGTCTCGCCTGAAGCGGTAGCGCGGCTTCAGCGCACCGGGTCGTTGGTGGTGCGCAGGTAGGGCTTGACGGTCTCGAAGCCGGGGAAGAGCTCGCCGGCCTGCTCATCGCTGAGCGAGGGCACGATGATGACCTTGTCGCCCGGCGTCCAGTTGGCGGGGGTCGCCACCTTGTTGACGGCGGTGCGCTGGAGGCTGTCGACGACGCGCAGGAGCTCGTTGAAGTTGCGGCCGGTGGCGGCGGGGTAGGTCAGGGTGAGCTTGACCTTCTTGTCGGGGCCGATGACGAACACGCTGCGGACCGTGAGGGTGTTGTCCGCGTTGGGGTGGATCATGTCGTAGAGGTCGGCGACCGTGCGGTCGGGATCCGCCACCAGCGGGAAGTTCAGAGCGTGGCCGGTGACCTCGGCGATGTCGCCCGCCCAGGCGTTGTGATCGGCGACGCTGTCGACGCTCAGGCCCACGACCTTCACGTCGCGCTTGTCCCACTCGGGCTTCAGGCCGGCGACCGCGCCCAGCTCGGTGGTGCAGACCGGGGTGAAGTCCTTCGGGTGGCTGAAGAGGATGCCCCAGCTCTCGCCGAGGTACTCGTGGAAGCTCAGGGTGCCGGCGGTGGAGTCCGCGGTGAAGTCGGGGGCGGTGTCGCCGAGTCGAATAGCCATTTGCAAGCTCCGTTCTGGGGTGCCCCGATGGGGCCGGGGAGTCGGATGTAGCCGACCCGGGTCGGGCGCTCGCGGGTTTCACCTCGGGATGTGTCGTCGGCCACAAGTGAGGCAGGTTTCCGCCAATCCGCTACACTATGGACATGTCAACAGACCTGGGACCAGCAGAGCGCGGCAAGTTGTTGTTGAAGCGGCTGAAGGCTGGGAAGTCGCTGCGGGAGGGGGACTACAGCTGGGCGGAGCTGAAGGACGCGGACCTGCGCGGGGCGGACCTGACCGACAGTCGGCTGGAGGGCGTGGATCTTCAGGGCGCGAACCTGAAGGGGGCGGTGTTCCACGGCGCGGTGCTCAAGGGCGCTGACCTGCGTCGGGCGGACCTGCGGGACGCCGACCTGCGGCGGGCGGATCTGCAGCAGGCCCGGCTGGTGATGGCGGATCTGCGCGGCGCCGAGCTGACCGGGGCGCGGCTCCAGCGGGCGGATCTGCAGAGCGCGCGCATGGAGCGGGCGGATCTTCGAGAGGCCGTGCTCCACGGCGCCCGCCTTCGGGATCTGAAGCTCCAGGGCGCGAGGCTGGCCGGGGCGGATCTGCGCTGGGCGGATCTTCAGGCCTGTGATCTGCAGCGGGCGGATCTGGAGGGCGTGCGCCTCCAGGGCGCGAGGCTGGACGGCGCCGACCTCCGCATCGCCAACCTGCAGCGGGCGGATCTGAAGTCGCTGTCTCTGCAGGGCTGCTCGCTCCAGCGCGCCGATCTCCAGCGCGCGGATCTCAAGGGGGCGGACCTCCGCGGCGTGCCCCTCCAGGGGGCCTACCTCCAGGGCGCGGATCTGCGCGGGGCGGACCTGCGTGGGGCGGACCTGAGCGGCGCCAACCTCCGCTCGGCCAGGCTCCAGGACGCCCAGCTCCGGGCCGCGGATCTACGCGGGGCCAACATGCTCGGCTGCGTCGGCCTCGGCGGCGACCGCGGCGCCTGCCTGATCGACGTGCAGACGTACCAGAACAGCCAGTGGTCCGAGGGCGAGCTGCTGGAGTGGCGGCGGATCGGCGCCCGCCTCGAAGACTTCCCGGCGGCGTGGCCCGAGTCCGCGGCGCTCTACCTCCGCGGCGCCCGACCCGGCCTGTCGCTGCTGTTCCGAAAGCGCCCGGGGCGGCTGGAGCGGCACCTCTTCGAGGCGGTGGTGATGGCGGTGCTCGGCCCGGAGAGCGACGCGGATGTCGAGCTGCTGCGGGACGCGGGGCTCAGGGCCTCCCTCCACATCTCCGGCCCCGAGCCGGCGGCGCTGGAGCGGCTGGTCGACGTGCTGCGCGCACGCGACTGGGCGGACCACCCGCGCTCGGAGGCGGCCCGGCAGCTCCGCTACATGCTGAGCGAGCCGCTGCTGCTTCGGCTGGCGGAGACGCTGGACCGGGGCGATCGCTACGAGCTGTGGGGCGAGGAGAAGGGGCGGCTCACCAAGCTCAAGGAGTGGTCTCCCGGGCGACCGAAGCTGAAGGTCGCGGCCCTCCCGGCGAGCGGTGAGGCTGGCTGAGACGTGACTGAGGCTCGCTCACCTGGCGCTACTCGATGTAGCCGAGCGCTCGCAGCGCCTCCATGCTCTCCGCTTCGGGCTGCGCGGCGAGGCCGGGGGCGGTGATCTCGGGCCAGGGCTGCGCGCGCGCGGCCGCCGTCGCCCAGTCCACGTCGCTCAGCGAGCCGCCGGCCCGACCGGTCGCCAGGAAGTGCGCGGCCAGGTTCCGCATGTGGGTGAGCTGCTCCGGGCGCTCCCCGGCGAGATCCCTGTGCTCCCCCGGATCCCCGGACAGATCAAAGAGGCGCTCGCGCGAGCCCTCCCGCAGGTACTTCCAGGAGCCCTCTCGCACGCCCAGCGTGTGCGCGTCGTGGGCGAAGAACTCCGCGAAGCTCGGCGCGGAGGCCAGCGCGGAGGTGTCCGCTTCCCCCCGCATCTCTGCGGTGAAGTCCCGACCGGATGCGCTGGAGAGCGGCGGCAGCGAGAGGCTGGCGAGCAGGGTCGGCGCGATGTCGATGTGCTGAATGGGCGCGTCGATGACCGCCGGGGCCGCGAGCCCGCCGGGCGGACGGATGACGAGGGGGATGCGGAGCAGCTCCTCGTAGGGGAGGCCGCCGTGGGTGAAGAAGTCGTGCTCGCCGAAGGCCTCGCCGTGGTCCGAGGTGATGACGAGCCACGCGTTGTCCAGCGTGCCATCCGCCAGCAGCCGCTCCAGCAGCGAGCCCAGCGCGTCGTCCAGCTGGCGGATCTCGGCCTCGTGCAGCATCTCGAGGTACCGCCAGTCGCCGTCCGTGAGCGGGCGATCGCCGCTGTTGATGGCGCGCATCAGGCCCGCCCAGTCCGTGTCCGCGTCGAGGGAGAGGGAGGTGGGCGGCAGCTCGGCGGGGAGGTAGCTCGCGTCCGGCAGGTAGGGCTTGTGGATGTCCAGGTAGTGCAGGTAGGCGAGGCGCGGCACGTGGCGGAAGAAGCGGTGCCAGCGCCAGAACTTCGCCTGGAGGGCGGGGGCCGCGCCGTCCCGGAAGTTGTAGCGGTGGTAGCCCGCGGAGAGGCCGAAGGCGGGGTCGAGCTGGGCCTGATCGATGAAGGCGGCGGTCGCCCAGCCGGCCCGGTCGAAGACCTGAGCCAGGGTCTCCACGCCGTCGGCGAGCCGGTCCGGCTCGGGCTGGAGGCGGTAGATGCCGTGCTGCACGGGGTAGGCGCCGGTCAGCAGCGAGGGGACCGCCGAGCGGGTCCAGCTGGACTGGGCCCTGGCGTCGGCGAAGCGCCAGGCGCTGTCGGTGACGGCGTGGGTGCGCGGCATCAGCGCCGGGGTGAACCGGTCGGAGCCGAGGCAGTCGACCACGATGACGACGGCGGCGGGCGCGGGCGGCGCCAGCAGCAGGTGTGCCACGGCGAACGCGGCGGACGCGCCGGCGGCGGCCAGGGGCGCGCGGGGCCAGCTCCGGCCGCGGGCGCGGTCCGCCAGCGCGAGCAGCGCGGCGCCGAGGGCGAAGCCGGCGAGGCCGAAGTCCATCAGCAGCGCCCAGCCGGCGATGGGCACCTGCTCCAGCACCATCACCAGCCCGACAGACACGCCCCCGAGACCCGCGGGCAGCAGCCAGCGGGCGGGGCGGGCCTCGCGGCGGTCGGCCTCACGCACCGGCGCCACCGACCGCGGCGCTCAGCAGGGCCTCGGCCTCCTCGAACAGGTCGCGGATCCAGAAGGCGTAGGCGGTGTTGTAGCTGATGCAGTCCCCCCGGCCCCGGTAGCAGCGTGTGATGCGATCGATCGCCTCTCGGTGTGAGCGCGCCCAGGCCAGGCAGGCGGCCAGCGCGTCGGCGGAGGCGGGCCTGTCGGCGACGCGCCGCCCGAGGGTGCGCAGGCCGGAGCCCAGCGAGAGCGCCAGGCCCTCGTAGGTCGTGACCACCGGCGGAGGTGGATGCCGCAGGAGGGCCATGGCGTCGACGTCTACCCGATCCGGCCGCAGCAGCAGAAGGCCCAGCGCCGCGTGCGCACGGAGGCGCGGATCGGACTCATCGCGGACCCACCGGCGGAGCTGGCTGGCGCTGTAGGGCTCACCGCACTGCCCGAGGGCGACGCCGGCGATGCGGCGGGTGTAGAGGTTTCCGCCGAGGAGCTGCTGGATACGCGGCGCGGCGTCCGGGTGCTCCATCATGCCGAGGGCGCCGCAGAGCGCGGCGGCGTTGGGGCCGTTCCCCCGGGCGTCGGGCAGGCGGAAGGGGGACTCCAGCAGCGCCTCTCGGGCGAGCGGTGTCGCGGCGGCGCCGAGCGCGCGCGCGGCCGCGTCCCGGAGCATCAGCGCGGCTCTCTCCGACCGGCGCTTGAGCGCGGGCGCGGGCGCCATCAGAGTCTGGATGAGCGCCCCCTCCGCGCCCGCGGCGGGGCTGCGGCCGAGGGCGATGGCGGCGTAGATGGCTGCGTGATCGCCGCTCGCCAGCGCGCGGACCAGCGCCGGCTTGCTGGCCTCGTCGACCCACTCGACGAGGGCCTTGGCGGCTGCGCGGCGGACGGGCTCTGGGGACGCCTCGACGAGCAGCGCGGCGAGATCCGCGCCGGGCATCTCCGGGAGGCCGGCCCGGACGATGAGCGAGAGGGTCTCCACCGGCGCGGCCCCGGCCTGGAGGCGGGCTCGCAGCGCCTGCGCGGTGAGCGGTGAGTCCAGCTCGACGAGCTGTACGGCGGCTGCTCGGGCGGCGCTGTCGTCGTCGCGGGCCGTCGCCAGCTCCAGCAGGCGTCCCTCGACATCGCGGCCGAGGTGACGAGCGGAGGCGCCCACGGCGGCCTCCCGCACCTCAGTCGACGGATCGTAGAGCGAGCCCTCGAGCCAGACCGCCTCGCCCGGGTCCGCGGGCAGGCGCGTCAGCGCTCGGAGCGCGGCGGCCCTGACCTCCGGGGCCGGATCATCGAGGGCGCCCCAGAGCTCACTGTGCCAGGTGACCGGCCAGTCCTTCAGCAGGCGTCGGGTCCAGTCTTCGGCCCAGCCATCGAGGATGGCCGTCAGGCCGATGAGGGCGCCCACGCGGGCGAGCGGGTGCTCGTCCTGGAGCAGGCCCACGAGGAGCTGTCCGCCGGTGAAGGCGGCGTCGACGAGGCCCTGGAGCCAGCGCTGATCGTCGATCTGGCCGCCGCAGCCCTGGATCTCGCCGTCCGCGCTCTCGATGGCCGCGGCCACCACGAAGCCGACGCAGCACCGCGCCGAGGGGGCCGCGTCCGCAGCCAGCGCGGGCAGCGCGGCGCCGAGCTGGGCGCCGCTGAAGCTGTCGCGGAGCCTCTCGGCGAGCGCCTCGGCGGCGTCGACGCTGTCGACCGCGGACGAGCGCGCGAGCTGGAGCGGCGTAGCGCTCAGGACGCGCCCCCGAACTCGAAGCCGGCATCCTCCACGGCGCGCTTGATGTCGGCCGGCTCGTGCGGCCCCTCGACCCGGGCCTCGCCGGCTTCGTGGGAGACCTCGACGGTCACCCCCTCCGCGACGCGCTGGATCGCGCGGGTAACGGACTTGGCGCAGCCGCCGCAGGTCATCCCGGAGACCTTGTAGATCTTGCTCATCTCGACTCCCGATCGTGGCCGTAGAGGGTAACTCGGCGAGGCTCCTCGCCAAGCGCGATCAACCACCCGGCCCCGGGTGCCGATGGGGGAGTGGGGGGAGCCGTGGGCTCGGTGGATGACATCCTTGGCTCCGGGCTGAACCCGGAGGAGACGCCGCCTGAGCAGCTGCGGCGCTTCCGCTATGTGAACATCGCGCTGCTGGTGATGGCGGCCGTGGGCGCCCCCTACTCGCCGGTGTACTGGTGGCTGGGGCTCCGGTACTCCAGCGCGGCGGTGGCCGTCGCGGTGGCGCTGGCGGTGCTGACGGTGGTGCGGCTGAGGAGGCACCGGGACGTCGCGCTGGCCGCCCGGGAGGGGACGCTGCTGGTCTACTTCGCGGTGGTGATCGCCGGGGTCGAGACCGGGGGGCTGGACGCCTTGTCCACCGCGTGGTTCCTCGTGCTGCCGATCCTCGCGGCGCTCCTCCAGGGGATCCGCGGCGGGCTCATCTGGGCCTGCGTCATCGCCTTGTCGCTCGTGTGCCTCGCGCTGGCGCATCGCGCCGGGTTGGTTCCGCAGCGGCTGTCGGACCCGCTCTACTATGGCCAGGCGATGATGGGGGTGTTCGGGGCGCTGGTCGCCCTGGTGGCCATCACCTCGGTCTTCCTGCACGAGGCCAGCGAGGCGCGGGGGAAGCTGGAGGCGAGCCTGGCGGCGCTGCGCGAGGAGAACGCCAGCCGCGCCGCGGCGGAGCGGGAGGCGCGCGCGGCGCTGGCGGTTCGCGGGCGGTTCGTGGCGCTGATGAGCCATGAGATCCGGACCCCGCTGAACGGCGTTCTGGGGATGAACCAGCTCCTCCAGGAGACGCCGATGAGCGATGAGCAGCGGCAGCTCGTCGGCGTGGCCATCGGGGCCACCCGCTCGCTCCAGGGGATCCTGGATGACATCCTCGACTTCTCCAAGCTGGACGCGGGCAAGATCACGCTGGAGGAGATCCCCTTTGAGCTGCAGCGGATCGTTCACGAGGCCGCCGCGCTCTTCCTCGGCGGCGCTGGCGAGAAGGGGGTCGCGCTGGAGTGTCACCTGGATCCATCGGCGCCCGCCTGGGTCACCGGCGACCCGACCCGCCTGCGCCAGGTGCTGCGGAACCTGCTGAGCAACGCCGTGAAGTTCACCAACAGCGGGCTGGTGCGGTTGGAGATTCAGCGAGGCGCGGACGGGCTGCGTTTCCGTGTCTCCGACTCGGGGATCGGCATCTCCCCCGAGGTCACGCGGCGCCTCTTTGAGCCGTTCACCCAGGCGGAGGAGAGCACCACCCGACGCTTCGGCGGCACGGGCCTGGGCCTGTCCATCAGCCGCGAGCTCGTCGAGCTGATGGGGGGGACGCTGACCGTGGAGAGTCAGGTCGGGGAGGGGAGCTGCTTCTCGTTCGCGCTCCGCCTGTCCGAGGTCGCACCTCCCCAGGCGCCCAGCGCCGTCATGGAGGCCGCGCGGGTAGTCGGGCTGCGGATCCTGGTCGCCGAGGACAACCCGGTCAATCAGCTCCTGGCGCGGCGCCTCCTCACCAAGAACCAGCACGAGGTCGTGATCGTCGAGAACGGTCTGCTCGCCGTGGAGGCCGCGCGCGGCCAGGAGTTCGATCTGGTGCTGATGGACATTCGGATGCCGGTGATGAACGGGCTGGAGGCGACCCGCGCCATCCGCGCCCTGCCCGGCGCCGCCGGGCGGCTGCCCATCATCGCGCTGACCGCCAACGCCATGAGCGAGGATCGGGACGCCTGCTTCGAGGCGGGGATGAACGACTTCATCCCAAAGCCCTTCGACTTCGAAGTCTTCCGCAGCAAGCTGGCGGCCTGGGGAGTGGGCGGGCTGCTCCTCAAGCCCCCGACAGGACGAGCTGCATGAGCTGGCCGAGGGCCGGGGCGATGGCGGCGACGTCCGACGGGCTGTAGGCGCCCCCAACACCGAGGGCCGCGATGAGCCCCCGCTGGGCCTCTTGAGGCGTGCTGCCGGAGACCGCGGCGTCGAGCGACGCCTTGGCGACCGCCAGGGCGACCGCCTCGCGACGCGCGGCGTCCGGTTGTGCTGCGGGGCTGACGAAGGCCTCCTCCAGCTGCTCCAGGACCGCGAGCACGGTCTCGGCCAGCGCGGCCGCCTCCGCGTCCTCCTCGCCTTCCGCGCCGAGCCTGCCCCAGCTCGGCCGCCCGAGCGCCAGCATGGCCGCCGCCAGCGGGCTGTCGGCGAGCGAGCGCGAGGCGGCCTGTGCGAGCGCGGCGTACTCGCCTGCGCGCGCGTCCGCGCCCTGGAGCTGGTGCCAGCGGGCCATGTGGCCGCACATCCCCGCGAGCCGCGCCCGCAGCGCCGGTCGGTCCAGGGCAGCGAGGGCGCTCGCCGCCCAGCCGTCGCTGTCGGTCACGGTGAGATCGACGCCCGCGTCGGTGAGGTCCGCGCGGTCGAGGAACCAGCTGCCGAGGCCGTCGCGGCGCAGCATCTCATCGACGGTCGCGGCGTCGGGCAGAGCGCCAGGAGCCACCTCGGGCAGCGGGCTGGCGCTCGCAAACAGCGACGCCTCCACGGCCGTCCAGGCGTCATCGGGGACCGCGGCCCCGCTGTCGAGGGTCTCGCTCAGGGACTCGGCGACGAGCGCCGCCGCGACGCCAGCGGGGACGCTGGCGAAGCTGAGCCCGGTCTGCTCCACGAACATGCCCTCGATCGTCTCCAGGACGCCGTCGGGGATGAGCTGCCCCTCCCGGATCCCCACGCCGGCCCGGCCGCAGACCAGCGCCAGGTAGCCCTCGCCCGAGGGCGGGGTCACGGCGACGAACAGGTTGAAGGAGCCCTGTCCGTCGCAGCCGCTCAAGCGGGCGCGGAGCGAGATCTCCGGGCGGTGGGTGACGCCCTGGCCGCGCCGCACCGCCGCGAGCGCTTCGCCGAAGACGTCGGCGCCGTCGCCGGCCGCCAGCGCCTGCAGGCGGGCCTCGGTGGCCGGGCCGCCCTCGCGGACGAGCGCATCCAGCAGCATGGGCTGAAGCGTTCGCAGCGCGGCGCTCTCCAGCGCCGCCGCGTAGAGGGTGCCCGCCGGCACCCCCGCGTGCTGGCGGCTGCCCTCCAGGGCCGCGAGCCAGTCGCCGCGGCGGTCGGCGGGCACCTGCTGGAGCATCTGGACCACGAACTGCGCCGCCTCAGGCTCATAGAGCACGGCCCGGGTCACCTGACCCAGGCTGTCCTGCAGCGCCCGGCGCTGGAGGGCCTCGGGCAGCGCCGAGGTCAGCTCTCCGGCCTCCTCGGGGGCGAGCTCCATGAAGACACTCAGCCCGAGCAGTCGCGCGTCCTCGTTGGCCTCGTCGCCGCGGACGATGTCGGCCAGGCGGCCGCGCTGCGGGCCCAGGCCGAGGAGGGCGAAGGCCGCCTGATAGAGCGCGTTCAGCTGCCGGGGCACGCCGCCGCGCTCGAGCAGATCGATCAACCCCTCGCGGGCCGAGGCGGTGTTCATGCGGCCCAGCTGCAGCTCCAGCGCCTCCTGATCTTCAGGCGGTGAGGCGAACAGGTCGGCGATGGGGTCCGAGGGGGTCGACGGCGCGGCGGACGCGCCCACGTCGAAGGCCTGCCGCGCCTTGGACAGCTCGAAGCCATCGGGGGTCCAGCCCGACAGCCACTGGGCGAACTCCTCATCCTCTGGATCCTCCCGGAGGCCGCCGGCGACGTCGACGCAGTACGGGTAGTTCCCGGGGCCGCCGCTGTCCTCGGGGGGGCAGGCCCGCTCGCCCGCCAGGAGCGATCGGGTCGTGCCCCCGGCCGGCCGCTCGCCGCGCAGCACCACCTCGTGCCGCCAGCCGTCGCCGAAGTCGTAGAGGTAGAGGCAGCGCCGCTGGGGGGCGTTGAAGAACCCTGTCAGCCCGACACCGTTGGCGGGCGGCGCGTCCGAGCCCCAGTCCGCTTCAAAGGACACACCAGCGATGGCCGTCGCCTCCTCGTCGGCGCTCTGGAACTCCCAGAGGTGGCTGCTATCCCAGCCGAAGGCGTCCTGGATGGCCTCGTGCAGATCCTCGAAGCTGCCCTCGGCGCGCAGCAGGAAGCGGCGCCAGATACGCGGCTCCAGCCCCTCCAGGCTGACCTCAAACTCCAGGACTCTGCTCATGTCGACATCTCCGGGTGTGGCCGCCGTGGCGGTCGGCAGTGTAGCGATATAGCGTGTGTGGCGGCTGCGGAGGAACACCATGAAGATGCTCACGCTCCTTGCGTTGATGGCCTGCTCGGGGAGCAAGGACGGCGCCTCGGTCGACACCGACACCAGCGTCGACGAGATCGGCGGCGCGACGACCGACACCGGGGGGGAGGGGAGCGGCACGACCGGGGACGACACGGGCACCAGCGCGACCGACTCGGGTACATCGCACACCGGAGGCACCAGCGGCGGTCTCGATACGGCTGACACCGCTGACACCGCTGACACCGCTGACACCGGTGTGATCGCGATCATCGACTACGCCGTGGCGGGCCGCTGGGGCGCCGGCAGCCTCTCGGAGGAGACCGTCGGCGGCGAGGGACAGGCGCTCTTGATGGAGGTCTGGTACCCGTCGCTCGACGCCGGCGGCGAGCCTCGTATCTACGGCTTCGACGACTGGTATATGGACGGTGAGTCACGCACCGGGGTGGCGGCCGACTGTGATGAGCCCAAGCCCGTGATGATTCACAGTCACGGCTACGGATCCATCAACTGGGAGATGTTCTACCTCCAGGAGTACCTGGCCTCCCACGGCTGGATCATCGCGGCGCCGGACCACCCGGGGAACACCTTCTACGACGACGGCGGGCTCTTCTCCACGCTGCTCTGGCGGCGCCCCGTCGACGTGCAGGACACCTACGACTGGCTGCTGGCCGAGAGCGCCAGCCCGTCGAGCGCGCTCCACGGCTGCGTGGACCCCGCCGCCGGCTACGTCGCCTCGGGCTACTCCTTCGGCGGCTACACCGCCTACGTCACCGCCGGTGCGCTGGCGAACTCCTTCGGCGAGCCCGTCCTGGACTACTCGGACGATCGGGTGACCGCGGTGGTGACCTTCGCCCCCTGGGACGGCTACGACGCCATCACCACGGGAACCTCCTCGGTCGCCGTGCCGGCGCTGACCCTCGGCGGCGAGGTGGACGCGACGGTGGGCACGGACTTCCAGGATCTGTTCAGCCACCTGACGAGCACGCCTCGCGCCATGGCCTCCTACCCCGACGCCGGTCACCTGAGCTTCACGCCTGTCTACTGCTTCTCCCCGGGCGACGGTTGCGGGCTGGACTTCGTCGATCCAGATGCGCTGACCGGCACGCTGCGCACGTCGACGGTGGCCTTCCTGGAGCACATTCAGGGCGCGCCTGGAGCGCTGGAGCAGCTCCCGGTGGATGAGGCGGTCCTTTCCTGGACGATCATCGCGCCGTGACGCTGGCGGCCCCGGGCTGATCAGGGCAGCGCGCTCGGCGGGATGTGCCCGGGCTCGAAGCGCCCCGGTTTGTTGCGCGTCAGGTAGCGCCAGAGCGTCGGAGACATGGCCAGAAGCAGCAGCACCTTCACGGCGAGGAGCGCGCTCAGCCCCGCGCTCAGCAGGTACCACCCGACCACCAGCACGAGGATGGGGACCACGCCGAGGGCCAGCAGCGCGGTCGCGATGTATGCCGGCGGGCTCGCCCCGCAGGTAAAGGCCGCCTCGCCATCGGAGAGCGCATCCACCAGGCCATTGACGAAGAGGGTGTACGCCTCGGCGCGATCCTCGAAGTCCAGGAAGCCGCGGTAGCTGACGCTGTCGATTGTGGTCGAGGCGCTGGCTCCGCGCACCCTGCAGCGACAGCGCTGCAGGGCGTACCGGGTCGGGTGGAAGCGCAGGTTGAGCGAGCGCACCTCGTCGAAGGGGATGCGGAGGACCGCGCCGCTGCCCTGGTGGACCTCCAGCGCCTCACCGCCGATGCGCCAGGTGGTGTCCGCCCCCAAGGCGTTGCGCCGCGCTGTGTACTCGCTCCTCACGGCGCAGCCATGGCCTCGGCGATCTGCGCCGCCAGCGCCGACGCGCCGGCCGGATCCGGGTGGACCTTGTCGAAGTCGTACTGCGAGCGCCGGTCCCACTGCATCGCCTCTCCGGCGTCGATGTAGGTGACCCCATCGGTCGCCGCGGCGTACGCCGCGTATCGGGCATTGAGGATGTCGAACTGCGCCCCGCAGCGCCCGAGCCCGTACCAGGCGCTCTCGGGCATCTCGTAGTAGCCCATGAGGGCGACCCGTCCGCCGGCCGCCAGGGCCCGCGCCGCCAGCGCAGGCGCCGCGCCGCTCCAGTCCGTAGGGTCGATGAGCGCGTCCATGACGTCCTCGCAGGCGTCGCCGCACTCGCACTGCTGGTTCAGGTCGTTGCCGCCGCCGTTCATCACCACCCAGCTCCAGGCGCCGTCGAGATACTGCTCGGGGATGGGGTGCCGGCCGCCCGTCAGCTGCGCCCCGTTGACCGCCGCGTTCACGACCGACAGCCCGCTCGCCTCCGACAGGTAGTCCGGCACCGAGCGGCAGCGCGGCGCGTGCCATGCGAGCAGGCTGTCTCCCACCACGAGCACCTCCCCGGAGGCAGCGGTCGCGTCCAGGGCGCAGGTCTTGGGGCCACAGGCGGCGAGGAGCATCCAGAGCAGCACGACTCACTCCCGGCGGTTCACAGGCTCCATAACGCCAGTGACAACACGCTGTTGCGCTGTTGGGGTGATGGCTCGCGGGGGGTGTGCCGATAGGAACGGGTAAACGGGGGGGAGCTGTGGCGAGTGAGCGGGTTGTCTGTCAGGTCGACGCCCTGACGCTGGTGAGCTTGAAGAGCTACGCGCTGATGGTGCACGAACTCAAGGGGCTCTCGATCGACGAGGCCTGGGTCTACGCGGTGGCGTCCTTTGTGAACTTCGAGCGGGATCTCGGCGAGTACGTCAACGAGTCCGGGGGGTACACGCTGCCCGGGGTGTCCATACGGCGGGCCGGGGAGTCGGAGAGCGGGTTGTTCGCCATCGCCCTGCGGGGAGAGTGGGCGGATGTGGTCGAGGAGGGAGACGTCGAGGCCCGGCGCTCTCAGCTGCGGTTGGTGCCGCCTGGAGGCGACGAGTCGGAGTAGGACGGACTTCTCACGATGATGGGCTACTGCGAGGATGAAGACCCATGGAGCTGGCCCTTCAACTGACGGCGGAGGTGGTGTTTGTGGGCGCTGGCGATGTGGCCCTGACGCGTCGCTTCGCGATCAGGGATGGGGCGTATCCTCCTGCGAGCGGAGGGATGGGAGCGCAGAGCCGCAGGTATCAGTCCAGGAGAGCAGGTCTGTCGTCTCGTGGGTCGTTACGGAGGGGGCATCACGATTGAGCAGGCGCGCTGTGAGCGCCCGGAACGGTGAGCGAACCATGATACTCGACCACATCGCTGTGCTCACGACCGAGCTTGAGCGGTTCTGCAAGATCAACCAGCTGAACAGCCAGGAGCCGATCGAGGTCTTCGAGGAGAGCGGCAGCCGAGAGCAGTATCTCGACGGCGATCACGTCGGCGGGCGACTGCTCCTCATGCAACCACATGGCGACGGACCGTATCAGCGGGCCCTCTCAAAGCGAGGCCCCGGGCTTCATCACCTGGGGATCGCGGTTGCTGACCTGGCGGGCGCGCTGGAAGACTGGAGGGCCCGGGGGTGGCAGGTTCACCCAGCGTCTGAAGCTGCCATGGCGTCAGACGCCGGCGCGTTTCTCTTTCAGCGAGGCGTGCCGACGCTGGTTGAGCTCTTCGTTGGAGAGACGGACCTGAGCGGACCAGCGGTCGAGGTCGCGCTGGCTGCCGGTCTCGACCGCTTTCCCAGTCTTGTCGGTCTACAGCTCGCGGAGGAGGGGGTATCCATTACGTACAAAAGTCGTGTCCTGCAGATGATCTGAACGATCGGGTGGGTGTGAGCTTCTGGTTGCGCATCCTGCTGCCGATCTGTCTTGCCATGGTTGCGGATAAGTCAGCCTGAATCAGGCTGATCTGATTGTTGGCAGCTGCCTTCGTTCGGTCTGGGCCAAGCCCGACAGCCCGACAGTGAGATCCATGACTGTAGGTACAGCACCGCAGCAACAACGCCCCCTTCTCCGCAGGCGTCATCCCATCATGCGGCTCAGGTAGATCGTGCTCAGCACTCCCGCGGTGTCGCGAGCTGCCGCGACATCGGTGAGCGCTGCTGACGCCGCGGTGACCAGCGCCCTGCTCTTGCGGAGCGCGACCTCTCGGGCTGGCTCCTCGCCGGCCATCTCGAAGAGGAGGGCGTGCCGGGTGACGTCGTAGCGGCTGACGCTGTCGATGCGCCTGGCGACATCGTGGTGGGAGAGGGGCGGCGTCCTTCAGCAGGACGTTGAGGGACTGGTCAGTGCGGACCTGTGGGGCTGGACTTCAGGGGCGAAGAGACCGAGCATGGATCATGAGGGCGCTCTCCCCGCCGAGGCGATGAGCTCCGCCGCCGCGATCAGCACGGTGAGGCAGCGGGGGAGTGGGCAGTCACCGAAGGGGCGGGTGACCAGGCGGTGTTGGCAATGGCTTCGGGGCCCGAATCGAGGTCAGCGGTCATGACCAGACCCCCGCTGGTAGTGTGGAGGGGGACAACGAGGGTGGCGCTGGTGACCTCCCGAGATCCCTGGAGGCTCCGTGCACCGCTACCTCACGCCCCTGTCCATCCTCGCCCTGGCTGCGGCCGTCTTCTTCCACGGCAACCAGACCGCGGTGGCTCAGGAGGCCGCTGCCCCCTCGGCGACCTGCCAACAGTGGGAACTCACCGTTGACGCGGTGAGCGGGAGTAAGATCTGCGTCAATGAGACCAAGTCGGCTTCCTACGCCAAGGACAGCACTTGCATGGTCCAAGAGGGCTGGGAGCCCTTCAGCAACTACTCGAGCAGCAGCGTGGGGGTCGCCATGTTCCGGCGCTGTGTGAAGTAGTGTTTTTACGGCTGCCCGATACACAGTCTTTATCCCCATCGCGTTGGGTGGGTAGCGCACGGCCTATCCGCTGGGCGTCTGGATGGATCTGGAGAGACGAAAGCCGAGGTAGCCGTTGCGGTTGGACGGGCCGATGACGTTGCGACGAGCGACCCGGGTGCTGGACGCGCTGTTGTTCCAGCCGCCGCCGCGGTTGACCCGGTAGGAGCCCGTCTCTGGACCTGCTGGATCGGTGCTGGTGCCGACATGGCCACGCTGCGCTCCCCGCAGTCGGTGGACACCTGCTCAAACCCCTCGGTCAGCGCCACCTCCAGCGACCCCGCCCACACGACGTACTCCCGCACCTTGGAGGTGCACGGCGCCCGCTCTGCCAGGTCCAGCCCCAGACACGCCTCCGCGCTGGGGCCCAGCTTCGACCACGCCGATGTTGCCTCCCGGGCCAGCGACCTGGCCTCCGACGACACCCTCGAGGACCGCTGCGACGACGCCAAGCTCTCCGCGGCCTCCGCGCAGGCCTTCTCCGCCAGCGCCGCAGACACGTCCAGGTCCACCACGAACCCACCGCTGCTCACCAGCTCCCCGCTGGTCGAGTGAACCGTGGGGGCGCCACCACTGAGCACCATCGCCGATAAGTCTGGCCCACGCTCTCGTCCTGACCCCAATATCAGCCCCGTGGCCTCATGCCAGAGATGGATGGCTTCGAGGCGATGCGACGCATCACCGATGAGCAGGGTATCAACCGCCCCAGGTTCGTGGCTCACTCTGCTAGTGTCATCGGCGCCGAGGTGCAGCGCGCCATGGAGGCGGGGGCAGACGAGTTGTTACCCAAGCCAGCTACGCCCGACGCGGTGATGGGGGCGCTTCAGCGTGTGCTGGCGGCGTGAACTCCGCACGGATTGAGTGGGGGCCTCAGCGATGACACCCGGGGGGGCGTAGACGCTCCAGAGGCAGTCATCGGGGACGGGCCGATGAATCACACCCGATCTGTCTTGACGATGGGTCATGGTTCAATGTCTCATGGATGGTCGACTCAGCCCCAGTGACAGCATGAAGCAATTTCCCGAAGCTCCGCTAATCGTCCGATCGTTGGACGCGGGCGGGTTCGTTCGCGTTAACGCTGCGTTTCGGGATCAGACAGGCTTTGACAACGCCGAGCTTGCTGAGCAGCCATTCCTCCACTGGATTGACCCTGACGACCGAGCGCGCGTGAGCGCGATGCTCAAGGGGGACGCGGGCCGTCGCCGCGTTGGCCATCTGACACGGGGCGGTGAGTTTCTTCCGATCGAGGTGCGGGTGGCCGAGCAGGGACAGGACACCATCGTGCTCGGCCGCAGCGCCATCCTTCCCAACGCCACGAGCCCTGAAGAGGCGGTCGTCGATGGGGACACGGTCCGCGGAACCCTCAAGACCATCGCTCAGATCGTCGAGGAGCAGCACCCTGGCTACAAGTGCTCCATTCTACTCGTCGCTGACGGCCGCTTCGTCAGCGGGGCCGGTCCCAGTCTGTCCGACGACTACAACGCCGCGATCGACGGCTACGCCATCGGGCCGACCGTGGGCTCATGCGGCACCGCGATCTACTGGAACATCCCGATCATTGCGGAGAACCTCCAGACCGATCCACTCTGGACGGTCCTTGCCGACCTCGCCAGGTCCGCGGGGGTGGCGGCGTGTTGGTCACACCCCTTCACCAGCAGGAACGGCCGTGTGCTCGGAGCGTTGGCGCTGTACTCCCCGGAGCCTGGGGCGCCAACGACCGAGCAGCTGCGTCAGCTCAGGGCGGCGGCCCGCATAACGGGGCTGGCCGTGGAACGCGGGCGTGCCGAAGAGGCCTTGCGAGAGAAACGGAAGCGCGAGTTGGAGCTGGAGGCCCAACTCCGGCAGGCCGCCAAGCTGGAGGCTCTCGGTGTGCTCGCAGGTGGAGTTGCGCACGACTTCAACAACGTGCTTGCTGCGATCCTCTTGAACACAGAGATGGCCTTGGCAATTACGCCCGCTGACACAGACGTCGCGGAGATGTTGGCGGACATCGCAACGGCCAGCCGACGCGCTGGCAACTTCTGCAAGCAGATGCTCGACTACGCTGGCCATGGGACGCCCAGCACCTCCAGAGTCGAGCTGGGGGCGCTGTTCGCCCAGATCGGCAGCCTGGTGCAGGTCGCCCTCTCCAAGAAGGCTACCCTCGAGTACTCGTTCCACGATGCGCCGATCTTCGTCGAGGGGGATGAGAACCAACTCCTGCAGGTGATCATGAACCTCGTCACAAATGCCGCAGAGGCGCTTGGAGAGGACGAGGGCTGCATCGTGTTGGGCACGGGCCTGGCGCACTACGACGCCGACGAGCTGAGGCATCTCGGCCTGGATGCCGACCTGCCCGGCGGCGAGTACGCTCGGGTGACTGTGAGCGACACCGGCTGTGGCATGGATTCCGAGACCGCCGCGCGAATCTTCGATCCGTTTTTTACGACGAAGTTCACCGGCCGCGGCCTCGGCCTGGCTGCGGTGGACGGAATCGTGCGGGGGCATCGGGGGGTGATTCAGATCGAGAGTGAGCTGAAAAAGGGAACAACCTGCACCATCCTGCTCCCGACCGCAGGTGCCCCCGAGAGCGTCGAGACGGCGTCCGAGATTCCGGTTGCGCCGGTCTCACAAAGGCGTGTGCTGGTCGCCGACGACGAAGAGGAGCTCCGATTCATTCTCGGCAAGCTGCTGCGGTCCAACGGCTTCGATGTCGTTGAAGCGGCCGACGGGCAGGAGGCAATCGATATCTTTGGCGAAGACCCCGCCTCGTTCGACTGCGTCCTGCTGGACTTCAGCATGCCCAGGTGCAGCGGCGATGAAGTTCACCGCCAGCTGCGGGCGCTCCGGGAAGATGTGCCGATCGTGCTCATGAGCGGCCTCGCCAAACGGGACGTGCTCAAGCGATTTCCAGGGGAAGACATCACCGGGATCCTTCAAAAGCCCATCGGTATGGCAGATCTGCTCGAAGCGATCCACGAGGCGGCGACGGAGGGGTAGAGGCCGAGCGAGAGTCCACAGCCAACCACCCGCGCAGGATCTCGACGCCCCGGCTTTGCGCGACCCGGCCTGATCCAGCTCCAGCGGCCATGTGCTTCCGCGCCTCGGTCACGCCGTCGGCAGTGAAGACGTCGCCGGCGTTGGGGCCGCTCACGCCGCCACCCTCCACGCCGGATCGTCGGCGTAGCCTGCGTGTTCCAGGGGGCCTGAGAGAGCGGCTCTCGGAGACGCTGTCGCTGTGGGGGCAGGCTGATGCGGCGGTGGGGAGAGAGAGCGTACACCGTATACAGCCTGTCGCTCAGCAGCCTGCTGCTACCCTTCTTGACTCCAACCAAGAATCGACCCATCGGATCTCTTCATCTGGACGCTCGAAGGCAACCAGTATGGGGCTTGGATACTCAAGTATACGGAGGATGAGCGCCCGCAGCCTCACATCTGTGGGAAGCTCAGGCTCCTCTGTGTAGACAAACCCGCTCTTACGATACGGTTGATATGACCGCGTCACATCGGCGAGTGATGTCTGGACAGTCCGCATGCCAAAGTGAGTGGCGAACCGTATCGTAAGGTCGTCACCACGAGCGGTGAGCGTGGTCTCTACGAGAGACGGCCCATGTCCCCAGAGCACACCGAACGGGATGAGCAGGCCGATCAACGCCGATGGATCTGAAGCCCCTATGACCACGACAGCGATCGCCAGTCCAGCCATCATGATGATGAAGAGCCGCTGTGTAGAACGCGGCGGCACAGTCAGCGACTCACCATCAGAGAGCTGCTTCAGTGTCAACCCACCCGGCACCTGTTCCATGCTCTCCTCCAGATGTCTCTACGCGCTTGGGGAGCCTCCTATCGCATTCACAGGCCTTGAAACACCCTGGTCTTACTGGGGGTTCTGCCAGCAGGCGTACGAGTCCAGGCGTGGGCCTTGAAGAGGAGGCGGGCCTGCTCGGCGTCCTGACGGAGTTGGTTGTAGTCGGTGCTGATGGTGGCTCAATGTCTCTCTTCGGCGGTCTCCGTGCACAGCGGGGCGGTCGGATATCTTCTCATGATGTCCATCAACCTCTTCGCCGACCCCCACACCACCCACTTCGAGCAGTGGGGGGCTCAGCTGATCGATGTCTGGCGTCTGACCGAGGCGCTTTTACAGCAGGGCTGGAAGGTCGACACCGAAGAATCCGACATCATGCAGGCGCTGTCGAAGACCTGGCGGAGAGAAGGGGTGAAGGTCTGGCTGGTGCTGGCATCCTCCGTCTGCGCCCCGCCCCACGACGAGCAGTCCCCCATTGAGTCCCTGTGCTTCTATCGGTTCAAGCCCGCGACGCTCCCGGTGCGCAGCATCTATGAGGAAACCTACGCTCCCGGTGACGAGAACGAGCCCTGGTTTGCCGGCCACTTCGAGCAGCATGGGTGGATCATCAACAACGGCGACTCGAACACCGGCGACGACCACCTGATGACCGCCACCCCGCTGGGCGGCATCCCTGCTGCGATTCGTATGGAGGTTCAGGCCGCGCTCTCCGCAGCCATCAGGACGGCCCCGCCGCGGCGAAGCGGGCGCCTGCCATGATGCGTTGGTGGACTGTCACATCGAGCTCAGCGAGCAGCGCGGCGTTGTCACTACAGGATCGGACGGGACAGGTCGAGAAAGGCCAGCATCAACAACCAGGCGCCATATGGCGGGATGGGACGAATCCTGTTTGCTGGAATTGCTCGGGTTTTGACGCGTTCGCCCTGTTCAGCCTGGGAAGGCCCTTGTTCAGCGGCTTGGACCTCGACAGCGGGTATCTGTTTGCCTTGGACCCTTCCGACACCCGCTCCAAGGCCGGCTGGCTCACCGCGCTGACTGCATTGCATCAAGACCAGGGACTTCACCCGGCGGATCGCTCGCTTCGACCGCTACGAGGAACTGACCGGGCACCTGCGGTCGCTGCTGAAAGTCTGTGTGCGGGGCCGGGGTCGGCTGCAGGAGCGTGGGAGCGTGGAGGCCGGCTTGGTGTGGGTGGGCGCAGCGTTGTTCAAGCTGGGGACGAAGCGCTGCCAGGCGTTGGGCAAGTACATCGCCAACCGGTCGGCGGGGCTGGCCAGCTATCTGGACGCGCTGGCAGGCCGCCCCAGGCCGATTCGTTCCTGCTACTCCTTCGAGCTGCCTGAGTCGCTCTCCCAGTCGTCCAGCCAGGAATCCAGCGCCCGGCGGATGATCTCCCCTTGGGAGAGCCCGGACTGTTCAGCGACCTGAGCCAGCCGCTTCGACAGCGCGGGGGTGGTCATCACCTTGGGCAGCCGCTGTCAGTTTGTTGTGTATCTGTTGAGCGGGACAGCAAAAGCCGCTCCGGAGGAATCCCGACATGCTCACCGCCACTGGCATCGGTCGGGATGGAGGAAGGCGGGGTGCCTCGGTCCGTGGAGAGCACACATTGGAGAACTCCAATGCCTCACCCATGGAGCCCCAACACCAGCGGGTGACCTTGAACACACCCAAGGAGGTTCCTGTGAAACGACAGATTGCACTCGCCTACGCCATCGCCAGTCTCGCCTCGGCCATTGCCGTGGTTGCGGTGGTGGGCTCCGCAGTGGGCTGGTCCGACCCTGCGGCAGCCGATTCAACGCTGGCTGCTCCAAACGCCCCGGTGGCCTGGGCTCCCGTAGACCCGCCCGACGGTCCCGCGACCGCTGCGCCTCCGGAGGGAGAGGTCGTCTACGTTGACGAGACCGGCGCGCCGCTGCTGGGTCCACCAGTCGGTCGTCATCACGACGATGACGATGACGATGACGATGACGATGACCGTCACCAATACGACGATGATGACGATGACGATGACCGGGATCACGACGATGACTGACTCCGCCCGGGCAGCGCGACTGAGCGCGTGGGGGATGAGCGTCATCATCACCCTGGCGTGCGTCGTCGCGGTCTCACACACCGAAGCGCGAAGGGCAGCACACCAGCTCGACCTCGAGACAGCGATCCCCCCCCCGCAGCAGCCGCCCCCGGTGGGTGGCCTGGTTCCCGCCGTGACACCCCGCCGGCGGGTCGTCGTGGTTCGCCGATCGAGGGCATCATGACCGTCGAGCCGACGAGAGGCCGCTCGTTTGGAGCCATGGGAACCCAGTGGTGGATCGGCTGCGACCACCCAGAGTTGCTCCCGGAAGCCGAGCGGCTCGTGCATGACATGGAGGGCAGACTCACACGCTTTCGCGCAGACTCGGCCCTGTCGGAGCTCAATCGTAATCGATGGGCCGTCGATCCATTCCTGGCTCAGGTGGTGGCCGCCGCCGATCGCATGCGGCGGATTACCGCGGGGGCGTTCGAGCCGACCCTCGGGGCGCAGCTGGCGGGCCTCGGCTACGACCGAGGCCTGGACGAGATCGACGAGAACCACGTGGTCCCATGGACCCTCCCATCGGCGGGAGGCTTGGTGATCGGGGTCCGAGGGGATCACGTGCGTCTCAAGGGGCCCGGCCACCTGGATCTCGGTGGCATCGCGAAGGGCTGGACCATCGACCTCGTCCACGATGACCTGCTCCGGCGCGGAGCCACTCGGGTCTTGGTCGATGGGGGGGGCGACCTGCGTGGCACCGGCCCCTGGGCGGTCGGCGTGGGGCGAGACAGGGCGGTCCTCCTCGATGGTGGGCTCGCGACCTCGTCGACGCGACGACGTACCTGGCAGGGCGCGGCGGGGCAGCGCTTCCATCACCTGCTGGACCCGGCCACGGGCACCTCAAGCGCGTCGGCGGTGGTCGAAGCCACGGTGCATGCCCCCGACGCCACCACGGCTGACGCACTCGCCACAGCGCTCGTCGTGGCTCCGGAGCCGACCCTCGCCTGTCTCAAAGACCTGGGTGCCAGCGCGTGGCTCTCGGATCGTGAAGGCAGAGAGTGGACAACCCCCGACTGGAAGGAGGCCGTATGAGCGACACCCTGCCTCGCTGGGCCCGCGTGCTCGCAGCCATGGGAGCTGGTGCTCTCCTGATGGGCACGGTGCCGCCGCTTCTCCAAGACCTGGCACCCACGGCCCCGCTGGCGTGGTGGATCGGCCGGACCTCTGGCCTGCTCGCGTATGTCGCCCTGTGGGCCACGATGGTCTTCGGGGTGCTGTTGGGGAGCCGCGGTGGCGGCGGCTGGCTTCACAACGGTGTCGTGTTCGAGCTCCACAAGGCCTGGTCGCTGATCGCGGTGACCGCGACAGGCGTCCATGTGCTGGCGCTCGTCGCGGACGAGCTCTCAGGCGTCCCAGCGCTGGCGTCCTTTGTCCCCTTCGCCTCGCCGCGCCTCACGGGGCCCGTGACCGTGGGTACCTTCGCTGGCTGGGGCCTGGTCGCGGTCGTGTGGGCGACCGCAATCCGCGCGAAGCTGCCTGGCTGGTGCTGGCGCGGAATCCACGCGACGTCGTTCGGCACGTTCCTGCTGGCGCTGGCCCACGGCGCGCTGGCCGGCACCGACTCAAGTACGCTCGAGGTCCGCGTGATGTACGCCGCGACGGGGACGGTCCTGCTCGCGGCGGTGTTCCACCGCCTCGCCCTTGCGTCCCTCGGACGCCTTGGCGCCGGGGCCGCGCGGTGAGTCATCCCTCAATGGACAGCGTGGCTCGTGTGCCCCCGGCAGGGCGTGACTCAAGCGTACAGTCTCCACCGTGGCGCCGGGCCACCTCTCTCGCCAGTGGGAGCCCTAGCCCCAACCCCTCGTGATCCCGCGCTCGGGCGCTACCCGCCCGGGCGAAGCGGTCGAACATGACTTCGGGCTCGACCACGCCCGGCCCGGTGTCGTCGACCTCGAACACGGCATGCCCCCCACCTCGCCGGACCCGCAGCACCACCGGCCCGCCCGGTGCATGTCGAGCCGCATTGCGCAGCAGGTTCGCGAGCGCCAGCCCCACAAGGGGAGCGTTGACCTCGAGCTCGGAGTCCGCCTCCACCTCCAGGGAGACGCTGCAGCCCGCCGCGTCCAAAGCCGGCCTCTCGCTGTTGAGCGCCATGAATGCAAGCTCGCGCGCGCGCACGAGCTCCCGTCCGCGCTCGGCCTCCCCCGAGTCAAGTCTTGCCAGGGCGGTGAGCGCCTCGACGATGCGCGCCAGGCGCAGAACCTCGGATCGCGACGACTCGAGCACTCCTCGGTACTCCTCCGCTGTGTGCTCTCTGCGCAGCGCGACGTCGAGCTCGCCGAGCATCGCGGCGACCGGGGTACGCAGCTCGTGGGCGGCCTCGGCAGTGAACCGCCCCTGGGCTGCCCAGGCAACATCAAGCCGCTCAAGCAACCCGTTGATAGCCACCAGGAGCGCTTGGACCTCCTGCGGTGCATCCTCGGTCAGCCGAACTCCTTGTCCGAGCCCGAGCACCTGTTCCGCTTCCTCGCGAGCCCGACGTACGGGTGCGAACGCCCCTCGAACGGTCCATGTAAGCACGAACGAGGCGAGACCTGTCACCACGATTGAGAGCACAAGATAGGCGATCGTAAACGGCCCGATGGTGCGAGCGAGGGTCATCCTGGGCGCCGCAGCGGCGACCACAAGGTGCCGGTCGTTCTCGTCGTCCTCCACGGGTAGCAGGACGATCCGCTCGTCGCCGACATCGATCGTGAGCTGCACCTCTCGGCGGACCACAGCCACGACTGCGTCCTTTGGGACGCGGGGGGTGTCCCGTCGGACAATCCAGGTGTCGAAGGGCGCCTCGCTGTGCTCGACCTCCCAGTCGGAGTCGACCTGGGGATGCGCGTGCCCGTGCGCCGCGGCGAGCAGTGCCTGATCGAGCGCTCTCACGCGCTGGACGTGTAGGACCGTCCCAGTTCCAACGCCGACCGCGGCCAGGCTCATCACGAGGATTCCGACGCCTCTCAAGGCCACGCGGTGTGCGACCGAGCCGATCATCGCGGCCGGTCTTCGAGCACATAGCCTACGCCTCGCACGGTGTGCAGGAGCGGACGCTCGAAGCCCCTGTCGATCTTCGCGCGCAGATAGCTGATGTAGACGTCCACGATGTTGGTACCAGGGTCGTGCATGGTGTCCCAGACGCTCGAGAGCAGGCGCGTGCGGCTGATGACCCGCCCTGAGCGCTCGGCGAGGTAACGCAGGAGGTCGAACTCCTGTGCGGTCAGACGGATCGCCGTGTCTCCTCGGACCACACGGCGCGCGGGCACGTCGATCCGCAGCTCACCGACCTCGAGGACATCGGCGCTGGACGCGCGGCGCTGGAGTGCCGCGATGCGAGCCAGCAGCTCGTCGAAGGCAAAGGGCTTGACCAGATAGTCGTCGGCACCGCCGTACAGCCCCTCCACCCGCTCCTCGACGCGGTCGCGCGCTGTCAGGCAGATCGCCGCCACGGAGCTGCCCGAGCGGCGCATCTCGCGCACCACGGACAGCCCGTCTCCGTCGGGCAGCATCCGATCCACCAGCAGCAGATCGTAGTCGGCCTCGCCGAGCGCGGCCCGCGCCTGTTCGAGGTCCGAGGCCACGTCCACGACGTGCCCCTCCTCTGATAGTCCACGCTGTAGGAAGCCCGCGACCTTGCGTTCATCCTCGACGACCAGTACTCGCATCAATCGCCTCGTTGAACTTGATAGGGCTCAAGTGTTGCACGAAGTCCCTGCACGAGCTGAGCGTGCTCGGCCTCGGAGAGCCGCGCGTCGGGGTGGCTGATGAGGAAGATCGGCATGGGCATCTCACCCTCCTCGACCTCCTCGGCCGCCTCGTGAGCCTCTTCCTGTGGACGGTCGAACTCCGAGAAGTTCAGCGCTGCTCGACCTTCGACGACGTCGTACTGAACCAACCACGAGACGGGCGCCATGTGGGAGTACCACGGCCACTCGGTCTCGTTACTGTGGCAGTCGAAGCAAGCTCGCTCGGCGAGCTGACGGGTCCGGGTACTGTCCCAGGTGGGCTCGGCGCGCGTGGCGGGGTTGGTGTGGGCCCTGCCGTATGGCACGAGCTGGACGGCGACGAACAACGTCGTGACGACAAGAGCAGCTCCTGCCAGCATCCTGATGCCGTTGCGCATGATTCCTCCATGGGAGCTGGGATAGGCGCATACCAAGCCGCTTCTGCTCTGGTACGATCCAGCCATTGGCCGCACCCCCGCGCGAACATTGGAAGTTCATTGGAGTCCGAACCGTCAGCTTCTGACCGCCCGCGAACTGAAGGGTTGCCCCCACCGTAGCCACCGCCGCGGCCCCCACCGCCCCACGCTGCACGACCCCAAACCCAGGTCCACCTCGGCGAAGATGCCCCGGCTGTCCCGGGCGGTGCCATGCAGCGCAGCGATCGTCCCCTCAGCGACGGCCCGGATCGGGATGCCGACAGGGAGTCCGTGGTCGATGGCCCGTTGGAGGGCGCCAGCTCGGGCCTCGTCGTACCAGCCGAAGCAGGGAACCACGCTGTTGGGGTAGACCGCAGCGACGTCCGCCCGGGTGAAGGACGTATCGAGCTGCGGTGGGGCCGCGCTGGGGGCCACAGACGCATCGGCCAGCCCGAGCAGCGCCAGGGTGGCCGGGCCGGCGATGCCATCGACCTCGAGCCCGGCGGCGCGCTGGAGCTGGACGACGGCGGCGAAGGTGGGCGGCGAGAGGAGAGGCCGCTGCCGAGTGTGCTGCGGCGGATGGGATCGCGGACCATCTCAGGCCCCCGCGTCGTCGTCGAAGTAGAGCGCGAGGGTGGTCACCGCGATGTCGGGGACCAGGCGGGTGTGGTCGCCGACCTTGGGCAGCTCCAGGGAGGCTTCGTAGCCGTCCGCCGCGCCGTTGAGGGTGACCGTGCCGCCGTGGATGTAGGCGTCGAGGTCGGCGTAGCGGCCTCGGTCATCGTTTCGGCCACCCCGAGGCTCTCCACTGTAAGAGGTTCGGCATGAACATCATTGAATCGAATACGCCAACTCAGGTGGTTTGACACCCACCACCCTTCCCACTGGAGGC
>Ga0316204_10002941_pt1 | contig 36217 bp, 36 predicted proteins | sample 6monrhotite_MG_2_FD_205661 | JGI IMG/M metagenome (GOLD analysis project Ga0316204, IMG submission 205661) | Microbial mat bacterial communities from mineral coupon in-situ incubated in ocean water Damariscotta River, Maine, United States -... | ecosystem: Environmental > Aquatic > Marine >... | reverse complement strand
TGTGTTTCAAACTTTCTTCTGCTGTGATACGACCATAGCGCTTTAAAATATTTTGTATAGTTTTAGGTGTTGGCAATGCAGCAGTCGTCCGCGGTAATAAATATTCATATATCTTATCACCGCCCCAGCGTGGATGCTCATCTCGCACGGTGAGAATAAGCTGCTCTATGAAAGTGTCCGTTTTGTGAGGACAAGTATTGGGTTTACGGGAGCGAGCGCTAAGCCCTTGATGACCCTGCTTCTTAAAGCGCGAGAGCCACTTATATCCAGTTTTACGGGATATGCAAAAATCACGACATATGTCGCTAAAGGTACTATTTTCTTGCAAAACCATTTCGATAAATCGCTCTTTTTCACTCATTTCCGTACTCACTTTCCAGGGCATCAGCTACTCCTTATTCGAGTCACTGATCCTATCGAAAAGTGTTACCTATGTACCTTCCCTAAACACCCTCTCCCGCTAGGGGAGAGGGGACTGGCCGTGCTAATACGCAATCAATCGTTAGCACAAACTTTTTAGGGAAAGGAACACAAATTGCGTTTTAAAATATGAAGATTTTTGGGTTCGCGAAATTCAATCCCCTCTCCCCTAACGGGAGAGGGCTAGGGTGAGGGGGATAACAAAAGTATAAAACCTAGGTCGAAAAAGAGGATCCACAACCGCAGGTGGTTTTTGCTTGGGGGTTGCGAATGACGAATTGGGCGCCATTGAGATCTTCGCGATAATCGATGTCAGCACCTTTAAGATATTGAAAACTGACAGGATCAATCAGCAGTTTTACTGTGCTACCTTCACCACCATCTTCATCTTCGGCGTTGACGGTTTTTGCCACGACAATATCTTCATCATTAATCGTTTCATCGAAGCTAAAACCATACTGGAATCCAGAGCAGCCGCCTCCGGTAATAAACACGCGAAGATTGAGTTTGGGATTTTCTTCTTCATCAATCAGGCTTTTAACCTTCTTGGCTGCAGCGTCGGTGAAGTTGATCGGTGCTTCGTTCATGTTTGTGCTCTTTTAAAAATGTGCGAGGATTATGGAATTTCTACTAAATATTGTCAAACCTTCTTGCATAGACGCCGTCAAGCGTGATGCAATAACGATATTATGAGATATGTTTTTTACATTGCCTGCTTTGCTTTAGCGATTTATGCTGTTGGGAAAATTGATGGGCATGAATATGTTCGACAGGCACAAAAAGAAAATATTCCACTCGATTACTTTCAATCGAACGATACCCAGTAAGGAAACAGAAAATGTTATGGATATTAGCGTTTCATGTAATTTTTGTGATTTGTTGGTTTGCGGGACTTTTCTATTTGCCTCGACTTTATGTTTACCATGCAATGAGTACAGATCAAGTCAGTATTGATCGATTTAAAATTATGGAACGCAAATTGTTTTGGGGGATTATGACGCCTTCAGGCGTGCTTGCTACCATTTTTGGTTTATGGATTTTAATTGCAGAATGGCAGACCTATATGTTGGCTGGCTGGATGCACCTCAAAATATTTTTTGTGATATTGCTTTGGGTTTATCATGTGATTTGTTGGAAGTTCTTGCAAGATTTTAAATACGACCGCCCACGTTTCTCACATAAATTTTATCGCTTATTTAATGAGGTTCCAGTCGTCTTGTTGATTGTGATTGTGATATTGGTGATCGTAAAGCCTTAGGTTAGAGATCAGACTTCAATCATTTCAAAGTCGGCTTTCATCGCACCACATTCAGGACACATCCAATCCTCAGGAATATCATCCCAGCGCGTGCCTGCTTCAATGCCTTCTTCCGGACAGCCCTGTTCCTCATCATAGACATAGCCACAGAGTATGCAGAGATATTTCTTGTATGGCATAATCGCTCCTCAATTATCCTAGATTTAAGACCGGAGAAAGTAGCATGACAACCATTCTTGAGCAAGAGACCCTCACTCGATCCAAGCAATTATTGCAGCGTGCGAAAGGCTGTATCCCAGGCGGTGTAAATTCTCCGGTTCGAGCTTACAAATCCGTTGCTGGAACACCGCGCTTTATCCATTCAGGAGAAGGTGCTTACGTTATTGATGAAGATGGTAGACGTTATATTGATTACGTAGGTTCATGGGGCCCCATGATTTTAGGACATGCACATCCCGCTGTTGTTCGTGCTGTACAGGAAGCCAGTGCGCGCAGTTTAAGTTTTGGTGCGCCTTGTGAATTAGAAGTCATTATGGCTGAAAAGATATGTCGTCTGATTCCATCTATCGAAAAAGTACGCATGGTAAATTCTGGGACTGAAGCGACGATGACAGCGATTCGTTTGGCGCGCGGTTTTACCGGGCGCGACAAAATCGTTAAGTTCGAAGGTTGTTATCACGGACATGCAGACTGTTTGCTTGTGAAAGCAGGTTCTGGTGCTTTAACTTTCGGTACACCCAGTTCTCCTGGCGTGCCTGCAGCGAGTGTTGCGGATACGTTGACTGCGACCTACAACGACTTAGATTCTGTCGCTGCTTTATTCGAAGAGCAAGGGCAAGATATTGCAGCGATTATTGTCGAACCTATTCCTGGAAATATGAGCATGTTACTTCCTGCTCCTAGTTTTATTGAAGGTCTGCGGAATATATGTGATGAATATAATTCGCTCTTGATTTTTGATGAAGTGATGACAGGGTTCCGTGTTTCACCAACAGGATTTCAGGGCTTGTCGGATGTGCGTCCTGATCTCACGACGCTAGGTAAAGTGATTGGTGGAGGTATGCCTGTGGGTGCCTTTGGCGGTCGAACAGATATTATGGACCACCTATCGCCGGAAGGGCCTGTTTATCAGGCTGGTACTTTGTCTGGGAATCCAATTGCCATGGCAGCCGGCTTGGCAACGCTGAGAGAATTAGAGAAGCCAGGTTGCTATGATCGTTTGAGAGCGATGACTGAGCAACTGATTGAAGGTGTTTTAGCGCGTGCGGCATCCTTTGGTATTGCGTTTCAGGCCAACTATCTTTGTGGGATGTTTGGATTTTTCTTTACAAATGAGGCGGAAATTACCCGTTATGCACAAGTCATGTCATGTAATTCAGCGCAATTTAATCCATTCTTTCATGCGATGTTAGGCGCTGGTACCTATTTGGCGCCATCTGCATTTGAGGCAGGTTTTGTCTCTATGGCTCACGGGCCCGCCGAAATTAATCAGACATTATTGGCATGTGAGCAGGCTTTTTCATATCTCACCAAGCTATAGTAATGATTTTATTGTCAAAACATGTCTTTTTGTATGATAATGGTGGGTCCTGAATAGACAGCGGAAGTTGAGGTGATTTTGAAGTTCAAGTGGCTCACAGTTTTTACCAGTATCGTGTTAGCAAGCGTTGTTACGCCGCTTCAAGCTGCCGATTTGATGGATGTCTATTATCAGGCGCTTCACGCAGATCCAACATTTAAGAAAGCCGAAGCTGATTGGCGGTCAGCGCGTGAAAACTTCCCCATTGCTTTATCGAGTATTTTGCCGCAGTTCAATGCTACGGGTAATTACAATAGAAAATATTCACACGAGACCCCTATATTTGTTCTCGATCAAAATGGAACGAATCATGCCACCCAATACGCATTAACATTGACACAGCCAATTTTTAATTTTGCGGCTTGGAAAGCGATTAGTAGTGCAAGGGCATCTGTAAAAGCGGCTACTGCGACGTATGCGGCAGCTTCCCAGGATTTGATGTTACGAACAGCAAGAGCTTATTTTTCTGTATTGCAAGCTTACGACCAGCTGGGATATACCCAAGCTAGAAAACGTGCTGTGTACGAACAGTTATTGACGGCAAGAGAGCGATTTAAAGTAGGTTTAATCGCAATTACGGGTGTGTATGATGCGCGATCCGTTTATGATCGAGCGGCTGCCACCGCGATTGCTGATCAGAACCGCTTGAATGATACTGTTGAAGAATTACGAGAAATTACAGGTCGATACTATTTTCGAATGAAAGGAATTGGCCGTGCTATTCCGTTGGTAAAGCCAAAACCAAATGACATTAATCGTTGGGTGCGTGTTGCAGAAGAACAGAATTATTCACTTATTTCACAGAATTTTAACGTGGTTTCAACACGAGAACGCGTTAAGCAAGAAGCAGCGGGTTGGATGCCACAAGTTGATTTGGTTGGTCAGTTCGCAGAGACATTTGATTCGCGTCTGCCAGGATTTCCAAAGGCAACGACAGAAACAGGTACTTATGGTGCGTCGGTTAATTTCCCTTTAATACAAGGCGGTCTTGTGACTGCACAAACGCGTCAAGCGCGTTATAACTACCTTTCAGCCAGCAGTGAACGACAATTTGTGCATCGCTCTGTGGTGAGTGAAACGCGACAGTCATTTTTGGGGATCATTACGGGGATTGCCAAGATTAAAGCAGATTTACAGGCAGTTAAGTCTGCGCAAAATGCTTTAGAGGCAACAAAAGCAGGTTATGAAGTTGGTACGCGTACAATGGTTGATGTTTTGGATGACTTGACGGCACTTTATTTGGAAAAGCAACGATACACGGATGATCAGTATCGTTATATTATCGACACAATTGAATTAAAGGTAAACGCAGGTACTTTAAGTGTGCCTGATCTTGAAAAAATTAATGGTTGGTTGTCACAATTTGTAAAGCTCAAGCTACCAAAGGATGGTTACAGCAGACTACAACATTATCATTACGGTGCTATAAGACGTTTACCTAATAAAGCCAGGCTTCGTAAATTATTCGCGCAAGCGCTACCATCTGAAAAAATAAAACATAAGAAACCACATAGCGAAAAACATGTTAGAAAGCATATGAAGAAACATGTTAAAGGGCGGGTTAAGCACCAAGCTAAGAAAGAGTCTCAAACAAGGTTGATGTTGCCAGCACCACAGACAACACGCTTGGTGAAACATAAAATGCGATTGTCAGGACCAAAACAGCTTACTGTGAAAACTAAAGTGAGGCCTGTTGCGATGCACAAGAAGCAACAGTTTGTTGTGAAGAAGCAAAAAATTGCTCTTGATGATCGTGTGATTCCACTCTACGAAAAAAGTAAAATACAGCCTGCGTTGCCATCACCTGCTTAGGCTTTATAAAGCTTGCGTTGTGGTGGGAAGTTATTTTCGATCCATTCCAGATGTTTTTCCAATGCGCCGCTATTAGCAGAAATGACTTCGCGTGCGCGTATGCTCATTTTGCTATGTAACTCTTTTGCAGAAAAAAGAGCGATCACTGCAGATGCCATTGATTTAGCATCGTGAACGGTTTGAGCGGTACCTGCACTTTGGAGTAATCGAGCAATCTCAGTGAAGTTATGTAAATGTGGGCCCGTTAAAACAGGTAGGCCGATAGCTGCAGGTTCAATTAAGTTGTGACCGCCGACAGGTACTAAGCTACCGCCAACAAAAGCAATATCACTTGCCGCATAAAGCAATAACAACTCACCCATCGTATCGCCTAATAGAATGCTGGTATCTTCGCTGGGGAGTTGATTCAGGCTGCGCAGTACTAATTTAAAGCCTTGCTCTTTGCAAAGGCGTTCTACACGCATAAAACGGTCGGGGTGACGAGGCACCAAAATTAATAATGCTTCGGGTAGTTGTTCGCGAATGCGATTGAAGGCATCTAAGATAATTATATCTTCACCTTCATGCGTGCTCGCAGCAATAAAAGTGGGTCTATTTTTTGTGTTCCACTCTTTGCGTAAGCTGGCGCCATCGTCGATCAGCTGAGTTGGTATTTTGATATCAAATTTTATGTTGCCACTGATCATCAGTCGTTTGGGATTCAGCCCAAGCGACAGCAGACGTTCGCCATCAAGTAGGCCTTGAGCAGATACCATACTGTAAGACTTAAGCATGGCCTTTGTGAGTGTCGCGATAAGTTCATAACGCAGCCTTGAGCGTTCTGATAATCTCGCATTTGCGAGAAAAATAGGAATATTATTTTTTCGGCAGCAATGCAATATGTTGGGCCAGATCTCAGTTTCCATAATAATGCAAAGTTTGGTTTGACTGCGTCTTAAAAATCGATTCACAACCCAGGGTACATCATAAGGTGCGTAAACATGGATAACATCGTCTTTCAGTTGTTGTGTGATCCGTGCTGATCCAGTCGGTGTCGTTGTTGTTACAACAATGCTGTATTGCGGATAACGAACAATCAGTTCTTTAATTAGGGGGATTGCTGCATTGGCTTCGCCGACAGAAACAGCATGTATCCATATGCTTGCTTCTGTTTTGGTGACACGCTTGATGTAGCCGAATCTTTCATTCCAGCGTTGACGATAACTAATGATGTATCTTGAGCGCCAAAGTAAACGAATAAGAATAGCGGGTAAGCACAGATAGTGTATTAGCGTGTAGATCAGGCGAGTAAATTTGGTTAATAGAATCATGTAGTGGAACTACCTATTTGTGATCAACAGCACGATGATAGGTGTCTTTAATTCCTAACGATAAAATGCCCGCAAACAGTAGGCCGATAGGGATGACACTTAATGCAACCATGTAATTCTCAGGAGTGTAGATTCTAATACCATTTTCAATGAGTCCACTCCAGGTCCAGTCTAATACTTTCCCGACGACAGGTTGAAAAATAAATCCGCCCATCATGATGATGAAATTTGCGAAGGCAATTGCGGTGCCGGAGATTTTTTGGCGGTAATTTTCTTTACTTAAAGTAAAGCACAGTGGATGTGGTCCACAGAACACGCCTAACATGAATAATAAGATATAGAGTGCCTGTATGGGAATGTTAGGAACATACAGAATAAAAGTGGAAGTGATTGCTGCACCAAATGCTGCAATAACGAGGGGCATTTTACGATTGCCTAAAAGATCCGATAAAGCACCCGTTGCAAAACTCGATAGAATCCATCCGACTAGCATAATGGAAACGCCCATCGCTGCGTCATGTGGCGATAAATGGAATACGCGTTCAAGGTAGGGAATGGCCCAAAGATCAAGAAAAACGGAAGAAGGTAAATAGAGTAGTGAACCAACGAGGCCAATAATCCACATTTGAGGGCTTTTGCCTATAACGAGTAAGTATTGGAATAGTTGGCGGTAGGATAAAGCATGAGCTTCTTCGCTTGTAGCTGTTGACACGGTATCTGTGTTTTTGGGTTTATCACGAACGATTGCAAAAATAAGCACGAGAAGAATACAGCCGGCAATCAGTGGAAAATATAAAGCATCGTGATAACTAGTTGCTTTGACAATATGCGTTAAGTACAGATCAGTTAAAATGGCAGCAATCATTCCTGAGCCAGTAACTGCACCTGTGGCGGTAGCAAAGTAGCGTCTTGGTAGCCAAACTGTCGCCAATTTCAATGCCGTGACATAAGCGAAAGCAGCACCAAAGCCAACCAGGAATCGGCCGACCAAAGCCAGGGCGTAGTTCTGAGAGGACGCGAAGATAAAGGCGCCTAGTAGGCTGATACAGCATGCAGCGAGTAATGATTTCCTGGGGCCAATACGATCAACAGAAACACCCACAGGAAGTTGCATTGGCGCATACGCGAAATAATAAAAGGAGGTCAAGATACCAAAACTGCCTGCTGTTATGTGGAAGTGACTCAGCAGTTGTGGCTCCATAATGCTCGGGTAAACGCGCAGTAGGTATGCGAAACAGTAGTATAGAATTCCTGTGAAAAAAATAGTCCAGGCCAGAATAGCGCCTTTAGATTGGGTTCTTTTTTTTTCGGTTAAATCTTGGAGATTGATTGATACATTCTGATTCATGTGTGCTGCCCGCTGGTGCGCTATTACTCTATGTTAGAAAAATTTCCAGTAGACTACGGGAAGGTGCCTCTTTTGGCAAATAAAAATCACGAATTTGGCTTTAGAATTGGCGACTTACCTGCATCATGGTAGGCTATGGCCCAGATATTCGCCGGGGTAAATTGTGTTATGACTAAAGCAAAACAAAAATCCTATTCAGCAGAATCCATTGAGGTACTCAGTGGTCTAGATCCCGTTCGCCGTCGACCAGGGATGTATACAGACACGACGCACCCAAATCATTTAGCACATGAAGTGATTGATAATGGGGTTGATGAAGCTATTGCTGGGCACGCGAGTGAGATTGATGTTGTCTTGTATAAAGATGGCTCCTTGGAAGTGATCGATGATGGTCGCGGCATGCCGACAGACGTACATCCCGAACATAAGCTGACGGGTGTCGAGTTAATTTTAACGCGCTTGCATGCGGGTGCTAAATTTTCTAACAAAAGTTACGAATTCTCCGGTGGTTTGCATGGTGTTGGTATTTCCGTTGTGAACGCGCTTTCTCATAAGCTCATTGTCGAAGTTAAAAAAGATGGAAAATTACTGCAGATGGCGTTTGCTAATGGTGATAAGGCCAGTAATTTAAAATCTGCGGGGACCTGTGCCAAACGAGACACTGGTACTTCTATCCGTTTTTGGCCGGACGAACAATATTTCGATAACGTTAAATTTTCATTACCTGCATTAAAGTCAAATCTACGTGCAAAAGCCGTATTATGTCCTGGTTTGAAGGTGAGTCTTAAAGACGAGAAGTCAAACGAAACTTGGCGTTGGTATTACGAAGATGGTTTAAAAAGTTATTTGCTTGATCAGTTGGGTAATGCAGAACGATTACCGGAAGAGCCTTTGGTAGGGAAATTTAAGGCAGATACTGAGACAGTGGACTGGGCCATTACTTGGTTGCCTGAAAATGGTGATGAGGTCACTGAAAGCTACGTCAACCTTATTCCAACACCGCAAGGTGGAACGCATGTTAATGGTTTGCGTGCAGGATTGCTTGAGGCGATGCGAGAGTTTTGTGAAATTCATAAGCTATTGCCGCGCGGCGTTAAATTGTCAGGTGATGATTTATGGGCGCAATGTAACTATGTTTTATCGGTAAAAATGCAAGAACCACAATTCGCAGGTCAGACAAAAGAACGATTGTCATCACGCCAATCAACGACATTCGTATCGGGTGTGGTTAAAGATGAATTTAGTGTTTGGTTAAATCACCATGTGCAGCAAGGAACAGCGTTAGCAGAATTAGCGATTGCTAATGCGCAGCGCCGCATGCGTATCAGCAAGAAAGTCGCACGTAAGAAAGTAACGAGTGGCCCAGCATTACCGGGTAAATTATCGGATTGTAGTCAGCAAGATTTAGAGACCACAGAGTTGTTTTTAGTCGAAGGAGATTCTGCGGGTGGTTCTGCAAAACAAGCGCGAGATCGCACTTTCCAAGCAGTAATGCCTTTGCGAGGAAAAATATTAAATACCTGGGAAGTGGATTCTGAGCAAGTGCTCGCTTCCAATGAGGTACATGACATTGCTATTGCATTGGGCGTTGATCCAGGTAGCAATAGTACGGAAGGTTTGCGTTATGGGAAGGTGTGTATCTTGGCGGATGCAGATTCAGATGGTGCGCACATCGCAACTTTATTGTGTGCCCTATTTTTAAAGCATTTTAAAGCTTTAGTTACAGCAGGACATATTTATGTTGCTATGCCACCGCTGTACCGTATCGATGTGGGTAAGAAAATATTTTATGCTTTAGATGATGATGAAAAACAAGGTGTGCTTGATCGTATTGCTGCTGAAAAATTAAAAGGGACGGTGAATATTCAGCGCTTTAAAGGCCTGGGTGAAATGAACCCGATGCAATTACGTGAAACGACGATGAATCCTGACACGCGACGTTTGGTTCAGCTTACCATTTCCGATACAGCAGAGCATTCGCAAAAAATTATGGATATGTTGCTCGCGAAAAAACGCGCAAGCGACCGCAAAGCCTGGCTAGAAAAGAAAGGTGATATGGCGGAAGTATGATCAAATATGGGATTTTTTTACTTTGATTTTTTAGGGGTTTTTAACTATGCGTGAAGAATTTTTAGATAATAAAGTAACAGTATATTGTTGGGATTCTGGTCAATTGAATCATTTCTCAATTCAAACAGATTCGAAATATATTAGTTTTTATGCATCTCAGCGTGATGGGCAGTCCCCATTAATTCATAGGGTCGATAGTTATCTTGATGATGTGCGCCGATTAAATAGTAACGAAACTGAAACTTTCAGTTTTAGACTTTTAGATATTCCTGCTATCGATACAATCATTTCACCAGTGTTACCACAATTTTCAAGTGATGAATTTAAAAGAATGTTTGAATCTAGTTCTATTGCACTCACAGATCAAAGACAGTATGAAATATTAAACGGTTTTCATTCAAGTGCACAAAGCATGTTTGATTACTCAAAGAGACAAGCTTCAATTCGTGAGCGCTATCGATTTGATGTGGAAGCTGGTCAAGATAATTTAGTTCAGTATATCGATTTAAGTCAATTAATTTTATTTATTCTTTATCAGGGTGGTTTGAGAAGATATGAAGGTAAAATGTATAATGATACTGCCTCAATATCGAATTATGTCATTGTACCAATCCCAGGATTTTGCTTGCCTATTCACAGGATGCATATTCGATGGACAGCGATATCGCTATCTTTACTATCGACTATTCTAGTAGTCAATTTCTTTCTTAAAATTGAGAATTTAAATCAGCTAAGTTTGATTTTTAGTCCATTATTGTGTTGCATTTTTAGTTGTATTACATGTTGTAGAAGTAGTTTTAGTCATAAGAAAGTTGAGAAATTAGGAAAATATCGAGAATTAGATTCTTTTGGCCAGACTAAGCAGCTGTTACGCATGGCCGAAGACGAAATGGAACGAAACTTTAAATCTGAAACCGATGATAACCCTGAGTCTTTTCCTAATGAAGTGCGTGTCAGAATATGGAGAGGAAAAGACGGTGATGTGGGTCATGCTTCACTGCAAACTTCTTCTATTTATGCGAGCTTTTGGCCATCATCGGTTAGTAAATCTTCACTTTTATCCGTCAGTGCGAAATTTAAAACTTGTGCTGAAGATTTAGTTGCTGAGCAGAGATCACCTGATGTGGTTTTTACTTTTGGAGACTTAAATGTTGAGGCGATTAATCGTGCATTTCGAAAGTTTAAATCGGAAGATCAAAACTGGTCGCTGTTGGGTAGTAGTTTACTTCGAGACCAAGATAAGAATTGTTGTGGTTTGGTTTTGGGTCTATTGAGGACAGGGGGGCTAGATCTAAAAGGGCGAACTGATGGGTGGATGTTAGACATCTCTGCATGTGCATTTAGCAGTATTTATATAGCAGTTGTTGCTGGTGTTTTGTATTACCCATTTCAAGTCGAAGTATCACAGCAAAGTGCCAGCCCAGTTTCTGGGTTAGATGAAGGTGTCGGAGTTTTTATTAGTATAGTGCTATTCTGTTGCGCCATTGTTCCTTTGCTTGCAACTATTAAGATATGTCGACGAAATCATAGAGGGCAAGGCCTTATATACACTCCTAGAGGTTTAGAATCACTGCTAGAGCGGACTAATCAAAAAAAATTAGAAGTTACTGGCTTAAAATCGCAGTTCGATGGTCTTAGCGAAGATGATGATTTCGATCATGATCTGGAAGCAGGAGCAGGAGCTCCTTTATTGGCTTGATTTTTAGGTAGTAAAAATTTACTTTCTGGCGACGCCGGTTTCTCTCGCGGCTTTTTTCACTGCTTTTGCGACAGCATCAACCACTTGTTGGTTGAAAACACTAGGTACAATGTATTCAGGTGATAAAGATTTTTCGTCAATGATATTTGCAATCGCATAAGCCGCTGCCAAATTCATTTCCTTGTTAATGTCCGATGCTAAGCAATCGAGAGCGCCACGAAAGATGCCTGGGAAAGCAAGCAGGTTGTTAATCTGGTTTGGATAGTCACTGCGTCCCGTCGCCATGATGGCAACATGCGGTACGGCGATCTCTGGCATAATTTCAGGTGTTGGATTTGCCATTGCGAAGACAATGGGTTTTTTATTCATGTTTTTAATGTCATTAACGCTTAGGATATTGGGCGCAGATAAACCCACAAAAACATCAGCACCTTTGATGGCGTCATAGAGAGTACCTGTTTCTTTATTCGGGTTGGTTGATTCTACGTATTCGCGTTTCGCTTTGTTTAAATCATCACGGTCTGGAGACAAAATACCTTTGCGATCACAGCCGATAATATTTTTTACGCCCAGTTGCAATAACATATTTTTGCAGGCAGTGCCGGCAGCACCTACGCCATTAAAGACGACTTTAATATTTTTCATTTTTTTGCTGACAATTTTTAGTGCATTGATTAAGGCTGCAGTCATCACAGCGGCAGTGCCATGTTGGTCGTCATGAAAGACAGGGATATCCATAATTTCTTTTAGGCGTCTTTCAATTTCAAAACAGCGCGGTGCAGAAATGTCTTCTAAGTTAACGGCGCCAAAGGCGGGAGCAATGTTTTTTACGGTAGCAATAATTTCATCAATATTTTTAGTGTCTAAACAAATAGGAAATGCATCTACATTAGCAAACTCCTTTAAGAGCATGGCCTTGCCTTCCATCACAGGTAAAGCAGCAAGGGGTCCGATATCACCCAAACCTAATACGGCAGTACCATCCGTCACAATGGCAACGGTATTGTTTTTGATTGTTAAGTTATGTGCTTTTTGGGGTTTTTCTTTTATGGCAGTGCAAACACGTGCGACACCTGGTGTATAAGCCATCGATAATTCATCACGATGGGTGATGGGGATTTTACTAGTGACTTCAATTTTGCCACCAAGATGAAGTAAAAAAGTACGGTCTGACATATGTCGTACTTCAAGGCCTTCTAGTGACTCGAGTGCATTCATAATGGCGTGAATATGTTCTTCGCCCGAAGTATCGATCGTGATGTCGCGCGTAACCATGCCTTCTTCTACTTTAACAATATCGATAGCGCCAACTTGACCACCAGTTTTGCTGATCATAGTGAGCAATTGCGAAAGAATTTCTGCACTATTCATCATTCGCATTCGTATGATAATGGAGTTACTGACGCTAGTTTGCATGAATTTTCCTAGTCATATGGTTGATTGACTGGGAAATATAGCATAAATCTGCTCCACACGATATTATTGCTTATCCAAGGAGAATGATTATGACGGATTCAGGTACAGCTAAAAAAAATTCCACACTTAAAAAAGCGTTATTGATTGCTTTGATATCTATGTTGGTTTTGTTGGTTGCATGGCATTTGTTCTTGCCCATGCTCGCTATTACAGTTGCAGTGACTGCAGCCGTGTGGGCAGTGATTGTCATCACAGTGATTTTAGTGGCATCAGTTGTGTTGTTGTTTTATGTTTTTTCTGGGGTCGGTATTCTAATTTTGTGTGCCTTGTCTGTTGCCTGGATTATATTTGCGATTGCATTTTTTCCGATTGTGTTCCCGCTGTTAATTCCATTATTGATTTTGTTGTTGTTTGTTGCATTTGTGCGACGTAATAAGATGGGATAAATTTACATCCGCTGATAAATTTCTTTCTCAGTGATGATGATATCGAGTGGTACATCCCACTTTGATGGTTCGAACTCAGATAGTTTTTGAAATTCGTAAGCCAGGCCTACCAGTAAAGGTCTTTCGTCTGTATTTTTCCCGATGGTAAATGCAAGGCTATGGTCGTAGTAACCAGCGCCGCGTCCCAAACGATTGCAGTGTTTATCAAAACCAACCAAAGGTACTAAAATGATATCAAAACTTTCAGTATCAGCGGCCTGTATGCTGTTGGTTTTAGGTTCCAAAATATTATAGTGATTTGCAACCAATGTATCGTCGCTGTCATAAGGATAGTACGTTAAATGTTTGTCACCATTTGTTGGGATAACAGGTAGAAAGATGTGTTTATCAAGATGACGTGCTGCATTAATGATGACATTAGGGTCTAATTCATTTTCGTCTGAAACATAACTCGCAATGTGTTTGGCTTTGATAAATTCGGGTAGCACGATTAATTTTGCAGCCACTTGTTCAGCTGCTTGTTGAATGGACGCCGAGTCAAGTTGTTGGCGTCGGCTACGTAATGATTTTCGGAATTCGGGTTTGTAAAACATATTAATGATCAATTATTGAGTTAAAAGGACCTCTACATTGCGGGTACTTATTTGAACCCAAGGGTTCAGGTGGGAGTCTTTGGTATCGTATCAGGCTTTCCCGCGAGGGATGTGCGCAACAACTATAGCCAAATGAATCCCTGTTTTATAAGCATCGGTTCAAAAAACTAACCCACATTTATTGCAGAGGTCATGAATAAGTATACATCCTTTTTTCGGAAAAACATCTTTCTGGATGCTGTGAATAAGTCGCGGTACACAGATGCTGAATAGAACGAGTGTCAGGGTCAAGCAGGAAGGGTTTCCTCGGTAACAAGCACATCCGCTATCTTTGTCTGTAAGTCTTGTATACGTTGGTTCATCATATCGATGCGAAGGTTTTGCTGTTTGCGAATTTGTAAGAGTTCATGACAAATGTTTAGTGCGGTGACCACGGCAATACGATCCGAGTTGGTTGCCATCCCAGACTGCCTGACTTTCCGCATTTGGTTGTCTACGTAACGTGCGGATTCGCGCAAAGCGTGTGCTTCGTCAGATGAGCATTTGATTTTGTATTCGCGATCTAGGATTTTAATGGTGACCAAGTCGTTGTCATGATTCATGCCATTTCTTCCTTAAGTTGACCGATAATTTCACGCACTCTCGTTGCGGCTTGTTTATTTTTTTCCTTCAGGCCTGCACGTTCATTGGCACTTTCAGCCAATTGTTTTTTGAGCGAAAGGTTCTCAGTTTTGGAGCGTTCGAGATTCTGGATCAGTGTAGTAATTTGAATTTCGAGGCTATCGAGAGCAACAATATCCATGTAGCGTCATCCCTGTAATCTATTTTGGAAAGCATCGTAAGAATAAGAGTTCAGGTTGCCGGCGTCAACTGCTAGACAAAATAAATTTTGAAAAATGCTGGAGTTATCTGTAAATGTTAAAGAGATGCTGTGGATATCTCCAGCCAATCACGGACATCATCAGGCAAATTTTCTCGCAGTGCATGATAAATTTGTTGGTGGTAGGTATTTATCCATTTTATTTCTTCATCATTCAACATTCGGATGTCGATGAGCTTACGTGCATGAGGGACGAGTGTGAGATCCGCTAATGTGAGATGGCCTGAATTAGTAGCTGTGATCTCGCAGAGGTTTTCAACTCGGATGCCATATCGGTTTTCAAAATAAAGTCCTGGTTCGTTGCTAACAATCATGCCGGCTTCGAGTGCGACACCTGTTTTGCTTGGAGAAATAGCTTGTGGTCCTTCGTGCACGCAAAGATAGCAACCGACGCCGTGTCCAGTCCCATGTCCGTAATCGTATCCAGCGGCTTGGATAGGTCCGCGTGCGATAGGGTCCAAGGCTTCCCCCGTCGTTCCTTTAGGAAATATAGCGTGTCTTAATTGGATATGGCCTTTGAGCACCAAGGTGTAGTGACGTTTTTCTTCATCTGTAGGTTCGCCCAGATGCACTGTGCGTGTTATGTCTGTTGTGCCTTCGCGGTATTGACCGCCGGAGTCGAGTAAATAAAGTGCAGTATCGTTAATTGTTTTGTTTGATGCCTCGTTTGCAGCATAGTGAATAATCGCACCGTTGCTCGCAAAGCCGCTAATGGTCGGAAAGCTTAAATCAACACAGCGAGGTTCGGAGCGTCGAAACTCTGCCAGTTTATCTGCAGCGCTGAGTTCTGTGACACCCGTTTGCCAATTCTTTTCTAGCCAATGTAAAAATCGAATTACAGCAATGGCGTCGAGACGATGTGCTTCACGCATGCCAGCGAGTTCTGTTTTATTTTTAATGGCTTTCATTAAAGTAATGGGTGATTGTGCTTGGATAATTTTGGCGTTTGTTAGTTGTGCTGCTGTCCAGCTGCTCGTGCTTGCAGGATCAAGAAGTACAGTGTCTTTTAATGTGTTTAAGCTTGATTGAAAGTTTTCATAAGTATGCAGTGAGATATTATTTTTTTCGAAATAGTCACAGTGAGCAGTTGTGGTTTTTTTTGGATCGATAAAAAGCATAGCTGTATCTTGAGTCACAATTGCATAGCTAATGGCGAGCGGATTGTAATCGATATCTTTGCCACGCAGATTAAATAGCCAAGCAATTGCATCTAGACGCGTGATAACTTGTGCGTCGGCTTGTTGTGATTTTAATGCGCTGCGCAGATGGATTATTTTATCTTGTGTGGTTTGGCCGGTGTATTTAAGGTCGAGAATCTCAATGGGTTGATTAGGTATGCTTGGTTGGTCTTGCCAAATATTATCAATCCAGTTTGTATTGATTAGTTGTAATTCTCCGCCATTTTCATTCAGGGTGTTTTGCCATTTTTCAGCTTTTGTCATCGTTATTAATTTTGCATCGACGGCGCAAGTTTTCCCAGCAGCATGAGTTTTTAGCCATTCGTGTATGGGTGGTGTATTTTGCTGTTGTTTCATCAGTTGAAAATATTGTGAGTCGAGTTCTTGTTCAGCCTGTAGAAAGTAGCGACCATCAGTCCACAGATAAGCTTGTTCCAAACCAATTAATGCATCACCTGCAGAGCCGGTAAAGTTGCTAATCCATGTGCGACGTTGCCAGCAAGCGGGAACATATTCATTACGGTGTGCATCGGCAGCAGGTACGTAATAAAAATCAACGCCTGCATTTGACATTTTTTCTCTTAATTGTTGAAGGTGGTCTGACATTTCTCTACCCAGATGTTTCATAAATATCGTAGCGAAGAAGTTAAAATATCTTCATTTCCGGATTTAAATACCTAAAAACGGGCTAAGGGAGCATAGTACACTATGTAACCGGCAGTTTTAGGTATTTAAATCCGGAAATGAAGATATTTTAGCATCTGTAGTAGATATTTAATGAAATATCTGGGTTAATATTACCCAATGATCACAACACAAGAAACAACTCATTACGATATTATTGTTGTCGGTGCCGGCTTGGTGGGTAGCAGCGTTATTGTTGGCTTGCAAAAAGCAGGTTTTCGTATTGCGGTGTTAGAGCATCATCTGCCAAATGTGATGACAAACAACCAGCAAGACTCCCGTCCTATTTCTTTGGCCTATGGCAGTCAACAAGTGCTCGATCATTGGGGGATTTGGTCAGCCTTAGCGACAGCGGCGTGTCCTATCGATACAGTGCACGTTTCGTCACAAGGTTATTTTGGGCGCGTAAAATTCTCTGCTGATGAGTACGACTTACCGGCTTTAGGTTACGTTGTCCCGTTTGCGCAGTTACAACAAGCGCTGTATCAAAAAGCCGCATCGCTTGAGCAAGTCAGTTTTATTTCCATTGAAAAGTTAAACCAAATTGAATGCGAGCATCAAGCAGCGAGCGTGTCTTATCGTGCTGCAGATAAAGATCATAAAATCTCTGCTGATTTATTGATTGCTGCTGATGGTGCGCAATCGACTTGTCGGCAGCTATTGAGAATCGATACTGTATCGGAAAATTTAGGGGAAGTTGCGCATATTGCTGCGATTGATTTGGCGAGTCCGCATCAGGGTATTGCTTACGAGCGTTTTACGAAAAAAGGTACGATGGCGATTTTACCCTTGTTTGATGCAAAGCAGTGTCGCCTGGTATGGACGATGGATAAAGCGCAAAGTGATGAGGTGAGCACCTGGGATAGTGATACTTTATTGTCTGCGTTGAAGAATGTTTTTGGTGAACGCTTGGGGCCCATTTTAAAAATAGAAAAGCAGGCGAGTTTTCCTTTGCAAACGACGCTAGCAAAAACGGCGATAAAAGAACGCGCGGTTTTATTGGGTAACGCGGCACATACGATCTATCCGCTTGCTGCGCAGGGTTTTAATTTGGGCTTACAAGATGCTGTGGTGTTAGCACGTGTTTTATCGCAAGCTAAAGATCAAAAGCAATCGATAGGTGATGCTGCGGTATTGCAGCGTTATGTGGATCTTTGTGCGCATCGTCAAAAACGTGTTATTGGTTTTACGAATGGTATTGCGAAGGTGTTTCGTTGGCAGTGGCCGCTGTTGGGCCATTGTCGTGCGATGGGTTTATTGGGTGTGGATTTATTGCCGTTCTTAAAAAATGATTTTGCAAAAACCTTAATGCATGTCTAGAGGTGGCTAGTAGTTCAAGAGTTGCGCCATGCGAGAGTAAATCAATAATAGCAATTACGAATAAAAAGGCCTGAAAGGCCGACATAATTTGTAGCCCAGGGTAAGCGCAGCGCAGCCCTGGGAGCGATATGCATACGTACAAAACCCAGCACTGAAAGTGCGGCATAGTTTTTATAGGGAGATTGTTAATGAACCTCACAAATAAAAAAGACATCATTATTATCGGTGGAGGGATGGTTGGTTTATCGCTTGCTAGTGCATTATCCAAGGCCAATTTTTCCGTCGCAGTGATAGAGTCACGTGAGCCTACATTACAGTGGGAAGCAAGTGATTACGATGCACGTGTGAGTGCAATTAATCTTGCGTCATGCCGTTTTTTAAAATATTTAAACATATGGCAAAAGCTTAATAAATCGAGCATGTCCAGTATCGATAAAATGATCGTGTGGGATCAGCAGGGCGGTGGCGAAATACAATTTGATGCAGCAGAGATTCAGCAAGATAAACTCGGCTATATCGTGGAAAACCGCGAGATTATTCGCGCATTGTGGGAACAGCTTAGTGCAGACCCTAATGTTGAATTATTATGTCCCGAAAAAGTAGCTAACGTCACAGTCAATCAAAAAAACGTTTATTTAGAGTATGGTGAAAACAAAAAAATACACGCTAATTTAATAGTGGGAGCCGACGGCGGTAATTCATGGGTGCGCAAACAAATAGGCATTGATTTAAAACAGCAGCCCTATCATCACAATGCAATTGTTGCTGTGATTAAAACAACGCAGCCACATGGTCAAACAGCGTTACAGCCTTTTCTAAAAACAGGGCCGTTGGGTGTATTGCCACTAGCTGAATCTGATCATGTCAGTATCGTTTGGTCCGCAAATGTTTTGCGTTCAGAAGAGTTAATGTCCATGTCGTTGATGGATTTCAATCGTGCATTAACAAACGCATTAGATTATCGTTTGGGGCAAGTGCATTGTTTGTCAGAACGAAAATCGATTCCACTGGTTATGCGCCACGCAAAACAATATGTCACTGACCGCGTTGCGCTTGTTGGCGATGCAGCACACACCATACATCCTTTGGCAGGGCAGGGAGCGAACCTAGGTTTTATGGATGCTGCGTGTTTGGCGCAGACAGTTGTCGATGCAAAAGAAAAATTACAAGATATTGGCAGCCTACGCGTATTGCGTCGTTATGAACGATGGCGCAAAGGCGATAACACGATGATGCTGCTCGCAATGCGTAGTTTTAAAGAATGTTTCACAGAAACCCTACCTTTGCTAGTAACATTACGTACCTTTGCATTGAATGCAGCGAATCGATTGTCCTTATTAAAAAAGTGTTTTATCAAAGTAGCGATGAATGATTCGGATGATTTGCCAGAATCAGCAAAATAGTTTTTGAATTGACTGTTATATCAAACCTATAATTCACCTTGTTTTTGCGCAAGCAAAACGTTATAAAGGCCCCCACGATAACAATTCCAAAAAGTATACTTATATTTTTTCAATTTGAGGAGATCACTATGAGCAGAGACCCTGCCCAGCACACAATTCCCTATTCATTTCTACGCACAGTATTTACGCTGAGTACAACAGGCTATGCTATTGGACAAGGTGTTGCTTTTGCTGAAGCTGGTATAAGTATTGATGCATTTATAGGTGGTTCGCTGCTGCGTTATTCTGCTATTGGTGCAATGACAGGTGCAAGTGCTGCCGTTGCCTTTGGTATAGTTTACGGTGGATATACGCTGTTACAACGATACCGTCATCGTGATCATCAGCAACTAGATGACGAAGATGATGTTGATACGATTAACCCGAAAATTCAGCGGTACCGCCATTTTTTACGACCAAGTGCTTCAGAGTTCTTTTCTTTAGATGTTCGTATTTTTATTGCAGCACATGGTTTTAGTTTTCTAGCTGCAGCGATTGGCGCAACGCAATATCCTTTTGTCGGTGATTTAGCAGGCAGAGGTATGGGTGCGATTGTCGGTGCTGCAACAGCGCTGTTATATCAACCTAAGTTTGCTCTTGCGATTGCTAAGTGTTTTTCGAAGCCAGCAGAGTCAATTAAAAGTCGACACTGGTCACAGGAGTCACGTCATGATGTACCTTTTTACATTCGTGCATTCTGTGCAGCAGTCGTAGGATATGTTTCAGTCACAAGCTTAGGTGATCCTACGGATGAGAACTTTGCAGCTACTCGTCAGACATGGACAATTTTAAGTACTGTCGCATCCATATTGTCTCCTGCGCTATTTGCTGGGGTGCGCCGTGGTTTATTGAAAATGGAAGATAATAGCCCGCTATTTAATAGAGTGCATTTGCTGCGTGAAAGCACGATGGATATCCCGTGGTATGCACGTCTTGTAGCGGGTATTGTTGCTACGTTTAGTTTATCTTTAGCTGTGAATGCCTATACAGGGAAAGCCATGGCGATGCCAGGCTTGTGGACAAGTGCTGCTATGACACCTTTGTTTACGCCGATGTTATCAGGTTTGATTATGGCTTGTGTTCGCCGTACAGCAGCAGAGGATACAGCAGCTCTGGTGGGGGGTGATCAAAGAGATGCGCCTGCGCCGGTTGATCTTACTATGGATACGCCTTGGTATCTGCGAGCCGCTTTTGCCAGTGTTGGCGGCATGATGTTTGGTGCTGCCTGTGATTACATGAGTCATACAAGTTCAGATCCATCAGAGCCTGTCGTAATGACGCGGCAGTTAGGTTTTGCAGCAATAGCGATGGGCTTTGCATTACTCACTCCTTGGATGCAGTCTGTCGTAGAAATGAGTAGACATGTAAGAAGTTTTTTTGATCTTCAAGGTTCTCTTAGGAAAACGAATCCAAAAGCCGATTTATCCACGCCTTGGTACACGCGTTTATTGATGGGCGCATGGACAGGTGCGGTATTAGGTTTATCATTCGGTGAAGAAATGCCTGGGCTGGATAAAGAGCTTGAGTTCAAAGATCCCGAAGATGTGGTGCCGGGTTATATCGGCCCTGGTTTTCTAGGGGAAAGTAATGGTGTGGGTGCACCGATTAGTACGGTCATCTTTGCTACCTTATTCGTCGTACAACCGTTGTTATCCGTATTGGCTAGCAAGGCGGGTGCTGAAATCGCTAAGCGTTCACAACTCAATTTCTTTAAGATTTGTTGTGTGCCACAGTCTGGTGGTGATAGTGCACAAGAGCTTGGTACTGGTATGGGAGCTGGCGTCGGTGGTGGCAACGCATAGCACTGTCGATATAGCACCACTCATGGACTAACGCCAATTATCGAGTTTCAATTTTGGCACGCGATTAAAGTGTTTGGTGTTGTTGGTCACCAATACCATATCGTTTTGCAAGCATATGGCAGCGATCATTAAATCCATATCGGCAAGCGTATTGCCGTTGGTATGCAGTTTTGATTTTAATTCTGCAAAGTATCGTGAAGCAGCTTCGCTAAAAGGTAGAACCGGTAGTGTTTTCAAAAAAGCTGTGATCTTTGTGATATTTTTTTTCTTCTGCTGGGAATGGTAGGCGCCGTAAAGTAGCTCGGCATGGTTAACAATGGATGTATGGATGCTATCAGGCCTGGCATCAAGGAAGCGTTGCGTCACGCTTTTTTGTCCCTTTAAAAAATAGATCAAAATATCTGTGTCGATCAGGTACTGCATCATAGTTTTTTCATCTTTTTATTTTTATGGCCACGCTTGATCGCTTTGATCATTTGCTGCGATTCCTCTTCGTTTAAGCAACCTGCATGTTGCATATAAGCTGCCTGTTTGGTGAGTTTGTGTTTGGCGTAGTGTGCGATTGCTTTCTCCACTATGGCAGTCTTTGATGCACTCAGTTCATCTTCGAGTATCGAAATCGTTGTAATCGTTTGCTGATCAAGCCTAAAGTTCATGGCGCGTTTCATGGGGCCGTCCTCGTATTTTTATGTATATACAAATTATAGCATATTTATTTAATCGTAAATACATTGTTTTGAGGTGAGCTTCGATGAGGAGGTTAACAGAATCTTCATTAGTCCAGCAATACGGGATTTTTTACTACGGTATATGCATGATGTTACTAGCACGTTACAACAAAGCGCTTGCTAAAAAGCATTAAGACCGTAAAATGCGCCCATGAAAACTGCCTGGCACATCCTTGTCGTCGATGACGATCCGCAAATCGGCGATCTGATAAAAGACTACCTCGAACAACACGGTTATCGCGTGTCTACTGCACGAGACGGCCATGAAATGCGAAGAGTCATGAAGCGTGCGAATATCGATCTAGTGGTATTAGATCTGATGCTGCCGGGTGATGATGGCATTACGCTCTGCAGAAAACTGCGTGAGACATCCGATGTGATGATTATTATGCTTAGCGCTATGGGCGAAGAGCCTGATCGTGTTGTAGGATTGGAAGTAGGTGCTGATGATTATGTGTCAAAACCCTTTAGCCCTAGAGAATTATTGGCACGCATAAAAGCCTTAATGCGCCGTACAACTGGGCCATTAGCCGAGCAGCGTAAAGCGCGACGTTTAGCAGACTTACCGAGTATTCGTTTCCATGATTGGACTTTAAATCGTAATCGGCGATTATTGCTTGCGCCTGATGGTGTTACTGTCCCTTTGAGTTCGGGTGAGTATGAGCTACTGTTGGCATTTATCGAAAACCCTAAACGCACGATGAATCGTGATCAGCTGTTAGATTTAACACATGGTCGTGAGTCGGGCCCTTTTGATCGCACCATCGATGTACAGGTTGCACGTTTGCGCAAAAAAATTGAAGCAGATCCACGGCAGCCGAAGTTAATTATTACAATGCGTGGCGATGGGTATCAGCTTGATGCGGATGTAGAAGTGGCCTAACTAAAACAAGATTATAATGAAAAAAATATTCGACAGTAAAAGCGCCTCGCAAAGTTTTTTCATTTTGTTGATCGGCTTTGTCATTATTTTGATTTCCAGTATTTATGTTTTCACTGTTTTTTTGAATGCTCATCGATTTACTGCCAATCCCAATCGTTTGACACGTATTGTTCTTTATAATATTCGATATGCCGAAGCATCAAGCTCGGAAGCATTGCAAAAGCACTTGCAGAACAGGCATGCACGTTGGTTGAATATCACGTTGGGCTCAAAACCTTTACCTGATGCGCAGGTGTTATATGTTACCTATCCGAAAGTTATCCGCATTGCCGTGCATAAGCAAACTGAGACTTTAAAGATGAGTGTGAGTTTGTCTGATGGACGTTGGTTAAATATCCAAATGCGTGCACCCGAATATACGTGGTTTTCTATAGGTTTCCTCGCATCCTCAGCGGTTTTGTTGTTGGCGCTTATTTTATTGTGCTATTTGACCGTTAAGCGATTGGCTATTCCATTAAGTGACTTTTCGACTGCGGCCAAACGTTTTGGTATGGATGTTCATGCGCCACCATTAGCCGTTGCCGGCCCTGAAGAAATACAAAAAGTCGTACAATCTTTTAATGAAATGCAAAGTCGTATTCGTCGTTTACTGCATGATCGCACGCAGATGTTAGCTGCTGTGTCGCATGACTTACGTACGCCAATTACACGTTTGCAATTGCGTGCAGAATATTTAAAAGGCACATCACAATATGAAAAAGCGATTGCTGATTTAAAAGATATGGAAGGCATGATCTCATCCATACTTGCTTTTGCGCGGGATCACGCGCAGACAGAAACCATGGAGCGCTTTGATTTAAATGTACTGCTGGATTCTCTTTGCGATGATATGGTCGATATGGGGCGTGATGTTACTTTTATCGATAATACGCGACGAATTGCTTACTTTGGACGTATGTCTTCTTTAAGACGTGCGTTTACCAATTTTATCGATAATGCCATCAAGTATGGTCAAAAAGCGCAAGTCACACTCAATCAAAACGCCGATACAATACAGATCAAAATTAGCGACCAAGGTCCTGGGATTCCAGAAGACACTTTAGAAAAAGTATTCGATCCTTTTTATCGTGTTGATCCTGCTCGCTCGCCGCAAATTAGTGGTACCGGCCTTGGCATGACCGTCGCTCGTGACATCATTCGAGCGCACGGTGGCGATGTTGTATTGATGAATAACAAACCTACCGGCCTGACCGTACTAATCACCCTCCCGTTTTCTGAAAAAACAGAATAGTTTCTTCCTATTTATAGACACCATGAGCCTAGCCTTTATGTTTGCTATTAGCTAAATTATTGAAATTATATTAGCCATATGCTAATGTCTCTGGGTTTCAGTACTCTAAAGGGGTAATTAAGGTGTTACGAAAAATGCCAAGAAATTTGGCTGATCGGATCACTTCAAAGCTTCAGGAATTGGCTAAGTCGCCATATTCGAGCTCGCAAGTTAAGTTGCTAAAGGGTATGGATGCGTGTCGATTGAGAGTCGGAGATTGGCGAATTATTTATACGGTTCAGCATGACGCCTTGGAAATTTGGGTTATAAAAATAGCCTCTCGGGGAGATATTTATTAATGGTTAGGAAACATAAAGAGATACAGATCATCAAAAAGAAAGGGCAGCCAGAATGGGCTGTTATCCCTTATAAGGATTATTTGCGTTTGCAAGAATTGGAAAGTATCTCGAAAGACATTAAGAACTTTAAAAAATCTTTAGCAGTAGGGCAGGAAGAGTTGATTCCAGATGAGTTTGCTCATCGCTTGATTAAGGGTGAGAGTCCTATACGAGTGTGGCGTGAATATCGAGGTTTAACACAGGCTGCATTAGCGCAAGCAATTGAGATTAGTATTCCTTACTTATCTCAACTAGAAAATGGATCACGCAAAGCAAGTACAGATGTATTAATGAGAATTGCTAAACAGCTTGATCTTGCGCTTGACGATTTAGTTTAAGCACATATTCACGGTATACTATCGCCTTCATTTTCCATGGAGGCGCTCAAATGAGTAAATACACACCACTTTATGATTGCCATCGCGAAGCCGGTGCGCAGATCGTAGATTTTTTCGGTTGGGCAATGCCCTTGCATTACGGGTCTCAGATTGAAGAGCATCGTCGCGTTCGTGAAGCGGTGGGTATGTTTGATGTGTCGCATATGGGTGTGCTCGATATCAGTGGTTCTGGTGCTGAGTCTTTTTTGCGTTATGCCTTGGCCAATGACGTGGCGAAATTAACGCAAGCTGGAAAAGCGCTTTACAGTTGCATGCTTAACGAGTCAGGTGGCGTGATTGATGATTTGATTGTTTATCGTATGGGTGAAAAAAATTATCGCATTGTATTAAATGCTGGTACGCGTGAAAGTGACGTTGCGTGGTTACAATCCTTAGCAAAAAAGTTTGATGTGACATTAACTGAGCGTACCGATTTAGCGATTGTTGCGTTGCAAGGTCCAGCCGCTTTACCTTTGCTTAACGATCTTTTGCTCGATGAAATGGCTGAAAAACTCAAACAACTGAAGCCTTTTGAGTTCCTTATCGATGGTGAAACGATGATTGCACGCACAGGCTATACCGGTGAGGCAGGTGTTGAGGTGATTTTGCCTGCAGAAACGGCAAAGTTGATGTGGGAAGACTTATTGAATGAAGATGTTGCACCTTGTGGTTTAGGTGCGCGTGATACTTTGCGTTTGGAGGCGGGATTTAATTTGTATGGTGCGGACATGGATACCACAACGTCACCATTGGTTTCTAATCTTGCATGGACGGTTTCCTTGAAGGATACATCGCGCGACTTTGTGGGTCGTGCAACATTAGAGAAACAAAAATCCGAAGGTATCCCTCAAAAATTAGTGGGCTTGGTAATGGAAGAAAAAGGCGTGCTGCGTAATCATCAAAAAGTGTTTGTCGATGGTGTTGGTGAGGGAGAGATTACCAGTGGTAGTTTTTCGCCAACATTAGGGCATGCTATTGCATTAGCGCGGGTGCCGATGGATACTGGCGACACTGCAGAGGTTGAGCGCCGCGGGCAACGTATTACAGTTAAAGTTGTTAAACCCCCTTTTATTAAGAAGGATTAATGGAGGAAAAAATGAGTAATCATCCTAATGATTTAATGTACACCGAAACACACGAATGGTTGCGTGATGAAGGAGATAACACCTATTCCGTTGGTATTACCGACCATGCGCAAGCGATGTTGGGTGATATTGTTTTTGTTGATCTACCTGAGCTTGATGTAGAAGTGAGTGTGGGTGAAGAGATTGCGGTGATTGAATCTGTAAAGACCGCAGCAGATATTTACAGCCCACTCAATGGTCATGTTATGGCGATTAACGAAGATCTAGATGCGACGCCTGAAACAGTAAATCGTGATCCCTACGGTGATGGTTGGATTTTCCAAATTAAAATTAAAGACAAAGCACAATTAGATGCGTTACTCGATGTAGCTGCATACGAAGATAATATTAGCGAGTAAATTATGCCTTTTATTCCACATACTGATGAAGATGTTAAACACATGCTAAAAACCATCGGTGTTAAAAACATCGATGACTTGTTTGACGAAATTCCCAAAACACTCCCGCGCGCCAAGTTAGATACATTTCCAGAAGGTTTAAAAGAAGCGGAAATTACGCGACTGATGTTAGATCGAGCATCACGTCGACCTACGGGTGGCTGTTTTTTAGGAGCTGGTGCGTACGAGCATCATATCCCTGCTGCTGTTTGGGAAATTACAACGCGCGGCGAATTTTATACAGCGTATACGCCCTATCAAGCGGAAGCGAGTCAGGGTAGTCTACAAGTTATTTATGAGTATCAAAGCATGATGGCACACCTGATGGGTTTAGATGTGTCGAATGCTTCACAGTACGATGGCGCGACAGCTTTGGCTGAAGCGATCTTAATGGCGGTGCGTTTAAAGCGTAGCAAAGCAAAACGTATTATCGTACCAAAGACCGTACATCCATTTTATCGCGCAGTGTTGTCTTCTGTGCTTGAGCACCAAGATGTCATCATTGAAGAAATTGCCTATTGTCCTAAGCAGGGCAAAGTGTTGGTGGATGATTTGAGAAAAATAAATGCTGACGGCTTGGCAGCGATTGTTATTCCGCAACCGAATTTTTTTGGTGTGCTTGAAGATGTTGATGCGTTAACTGACATTGCGCATCAACACGATGCTTATGCGATTGCTTTGGTAAATCCGACAGCGATGGCCTTGTTAAAAGAACCTGGCGCATGGGGTGAAAAGGGAGCGGATATCGCTTGTGGCGAAGGTCAGCCTCTCGGTGTGCCATTAGCATCGGGTGGACCTTATTTTGGTTTTATGTGTTGTAAGCAGGCCTACGTACGACAAATGCCTGGTCGCATTGTCGGTAAAACGAAAGATGCAAATGGTAAAGATGGTTTTACATTAACCTTACAGGCACGTGAACAGCATATCCGTCGTGCTAAAGCGACATCGAATATTTGTACCAATCAAGGATTGATGGTAACGGCTGCAACGATTTATATGACATTGCTAGGTGCTACGGGCTTAAGAAATGTTGCAGCAGCGAGTCATCATAACACGCAAGATTTGATGCAGCGTTTGAGTTCTATTGATGGTGTTGAAAGTGTGTTTTCAGGGTCTGCTTTTCATGAGTTTGTAATTCGTTTAAATCGACCTGTTGATGATGTGTTAGCGCAATTAAACGAGGAAGATATACAAGGTGGTTATTCTTTAAAAGAAGCGTATCCGGAGCTGGGTGAAGCGATGCTAGTGTGTGCTACAGAAACAAAAATGTCGAAGGATTTGGAGCGTTATCAGCGTTTACTGGAGAAAACTATATGATGTTGTCATTTGAAAAATCCTATCGCGGTCGTCACGCGCAAGCACAAGATCCACAACGTTCTTGTGATATCGGTGGTATCCCAGTCGACCAATTACGAAAAGTACCACCGATGATGCCAGAACTTTCTGAATTACAAGTTGTGCGGCATTTTACGCGACTATCGCAACGTAACTTTTCGATTGATACCCATTTTTATCCACTGGGATCTTGCACCATGAAATACAATCCACGTGCAGCAAATGCATTGGCATCTATTCCTGGTTTTTTGTTACGGCATCCATTGACACCAGAAGCGCATAGTCAGGCTTATTTGCAATGCTTATTTGAGCTGCAAGATATGTTAAAAGAAATTACGGGGATGCAAGCCGTATCATTAACGCCGATGGCAGGTGCGCAAGGTGAGTTTGCGGGTGTTGCCATGATCGCTGCTTATCATAAAGCACGTGGCGATCACGAGCGCACAGAAATTCTTGTTCCCGATGCAGCGCACGGCACCAATCCCGCATCGGCAGTTGTTTGTGGCTTTAAAGTGAAAGAAGTGCCGACAACATCAGAAGGTGATGTTGATCTTGGCGTGTTAAAACAAATGGTCGGTCCGCAAACAGCAGGAATCATGTTAACCAATCCATCGACGCTGGGTGTTTTTGAACGGCAGATACAGGAGATCGCGGCAACTGTGCATGAGGCTGGTGGTTTGTTGTATTACGATGGTGCAAACCTGAATGCGATTTTAGGGAAGTATCGTCCAGGTGATATGGGTTTTGATGTGATTCATATGAATCTCCATAAAACTTTTGCTACACCGCATGGTGGGGGCGGTCCTGGCTCGGGTCCTGTTGCTGCAGGTGAACGGTTAAAAGAGTTTTTACCAACTCCTATGGTTGGGAAAATAAATGGTACTTATCGTTGGCTGGAAGAAACGGATTGTCCGCAAAGCATTGGTCGGTTGAATGGGTTTATGGGTAATGCAGGTGTCTTATTGCGCGCGTACATTTACATTCGCATGTTGGGTCGTGAAGGTCTGACGCGTGTGGCAGATCATGCCACATTGAATGCGAATTATATGATGAAGCGTTTGGAGGAGATTGGTTTCAGTTTAGCGTTTCCTAAGCGTCGTGCAACGCATGAGTTTATTATTACTTTGAAAGACGTAAAAGAAAAGTATGGTGTAACAGCTTTGGATTTTGCAAAACGCCTATTGGACTATGGCTTTCATGCGCCGACGATTTATTTTCCTTTGTTGGTTCCTGAGTGCTTGTTAATCGAGCCAACGGAAACGGAATGCGTTGAAGAGTTGGATCGTTTTATTGATGCGATGCAGAAAATTTTAGAAGAAGCAAAAACGGATCCAGAGTTATTAAAACACGCTCCGCATACTTTGGCGCTGAGTCGTTTGGATGAGGTGAAAGCTGCGCGTGAATTGGATCTTGTTTGGCGGCCGGTGACGGAAGTTGAAGCTGTGTCTTGACCCCCTCACCCTAGCCCTCTCCCGCCAGGGGAGAGGGGACTGGCCGTGCTGATCCAAACTTAATCTCAATTATTTTTTACTCGCGAATATCAATCCCTTCACTCTAGCTCTCTGCTGTCAGGGGAGAGGAGATTGATATTCGCGAGTAAAAAATAATTAGATATAAACAAATCTTGTGATGTGGAGTCTTTAAGAATGATGAGCTGTGGATTGGCAAAGAAAGTCCCCTCTCCCCTGGCGGGAGAGGGTTAGGGTGAGGGGGTTATTCGATCTCCATCACCTTCGTATCCATTTCTCTCGTTTCAAAAGCAGGGACGCCCACGTCTTCCCAAGACAAAGTGGTCGATGTTGTTTGGTTATCACAAGATAAAGTAACCAGCATGCCCTCGCTTATTTCTTCGAGTTTTAAAGCCATCGATTTATTATGTGGAATTTTAGAGTCTTTAAAAAGTACGCCGGCATCAACACCGTAAGAGTAAGCAGTGTGGCCTGGTGGTAGTGTGCCAACAACAGGTGTTTCAAGTAAGCCGATGATGGCATCTTGATCGAGTGCTTTACCATGTTTGGATTTATAGTCTTCAGGATAGTCGAGCCCTAAGTGATAGATGGGGCTAATATTCATGTGAACGTTTCCGCATTCATCGCAAGTCGTCACACGTACACAATAATCGTGGGTTGCGATAAAAGGGCTGACACCTTGCTGGCTCATAGCTTGAAAAATACCATAGAGACAATCTTTGTTATCAAAGGCTCTGAGTGTTCTTTCAATAATTTTTTGTACGAGTTGATCGGTTGAGTTTGTTGTAGTGATATTAATACGAGCGCTTAATTCACTTAAAAATGGTTTTTCTTGAAGTCCACTATTCCAACCCTGGAGAAATTTCATGGTAATCACAGCTGTCATCCTCTAGCTATATTTGAAGAAGGTATGGGGTACTATACATCAGAATTATTAAGGAATTCTTAAATTTATAAATTTTTTATGGCGGCGTAAATGTACGGTTGCGGTGATATATTTTGTTGCGCTTAATTGGCGCTTTGCCAATCAAAAGCAAAGCTGCGTTTTAATGTATTAATGTTATCAAGAGTGCTAACTAAAATGCCTAGCTCGCGATTCATTTGTAAAGAATAGGGAGATAAATTTTCCGAACCAATAAACGCTTGTTTTCCATCAACGATTATCATCTTTGCATGCATGTACAGCTGTTTATTTTTGTTGCTTAAGACACGTAGCTGAACGCCGCCTTTCATAACATGTTTTTGGCTGGTCTTATCTTTTTGGGGTGGCATGATGATGCGTACATCAATGCCATCTTGTGCTTTTTGTATTAATGAATTTTCAATCATTTTATCGTTGAGTTCTTCTGATTCTATTTGTATGGATTTTTTTGCGGATTCTATGAATGCGAGCAATTGACAACTCGCGTTGTTGGGGCTCCAGATGAGTTGCGATGGGGTAATTTTGTAATATTCTCTATGCCAATCTCCGTTAAAAATTTTTTCAAATGCGATGTTGTCTTTTTTGTCTTTATCGATAACACCATATTCACGATTATAGTGGTAGGCTGAGTAAGTTTGATTGAGCGTCATTATTGTGAGGGTTTTTCCATCGACATCGAATGCTTTTTCATGAGTTAGAGAAAAATAATTAGGATCACTCCATTTTACTTGGATGCCTGCAGCCGTTAATTTTCGTTTAGTGCGTTGTGGTTTTTTGCTGCCACCGTAAATATTTTTTTCTAAAATAATATGTACGTTAACGCCACGTCGCTGTGCTTTAATGAGTGCGTTAATAATGCGATAGTCAGTCAATATATACATGGCCATGTTGATGGACTGTTTTGCGGAATTTATTTGAGAGATAACAGGTGTATAGCTTGCGTTAGGTTCGATAAAAATACTGCGGCTTGTGGCATAGCTTGGCCAGTAAAAAATGCAGGCGATTAGGGTGGCTAAGTTTCTATAGAATATTTTCAAGTCCATATACCAGTTGATCAAGTTCCATTACCTTGCGGCAGGATAAGAAGACGCCGGGCATAAATGCTTTGCGTGTAATGCTGTCTTGTCGAATCGTGAGAGTTTCATCAAGGCCGCCAAAGATGACTTGCTGATGTGCGACAAGGCCGGGTAGGCGTACCGAATGGATGGTGACGCCTTGGTATTGTTCGCCGCGTGCTAGGTCTTTATGTGCTTGGCTATCTGAAATATTGTGTCTGGATGCATGCATTAATTCAGCTGTTTTGCGTGCTGTTCCAGAAGGCGCATCGACTTTTTGTGGATGATGCATTTCAATAATTTCAGCATCTGGAAAATACTGAGCAGCATCACGTGCGAAACGCATCATTAATATCGCAGTCAAAGAAAAGTTGGGCGCGATAATGCCGCCTAAGGATTTCTCTTTACACAGTTGTTTGAGTGATTCTATTTCTTCTATGGTGAGACCAGAAGTACCGATGACCGGCCTGGCATTATTTTTAATAATCGTTTGTGTTTGTTCAAAAATATTTGCAGGTGCAGTGAAATCAACTACCACATCGGCTTGGTGTTCTTGAATGGTTGCTGCTAGGTCGCTATCACTATTTGTGCCAGCGACCAGCTGCAAGTCAGGGTGTTCGACGATGGTTTCGACGGTGGTCTTGCCCATTTTTCCGTGAGAGCCATTGACGATCACCTTAATTGACATAACGATATCCTATCCAGCGTAATTTTTTGCTGCAAATTCCCAGTTAACTAAGGCCCAAAAGTTATTGATGTATTTTGCACGGTCATTACGCGTATCAATATAGTAGGCATGTTCCCAAACATCGCAGGTGATTAGTGGTGTTAAACCATCTGTCATTGGATTGCCTGCATTAGGTGTTTTAACGATAGAAAGTTTGCCACTGTTATCTTTCACGAGCCATGCCCAACCAGAACCAAACTGCGTCATACCGGCTTCGGTAAATTTTTCTTTGAATGCGTCCAGCGAACCAAAGCTTTCAAAAAGTGCATCGGCAAATGCACCTTCGGGCTCACCACCACCGTTAGGGCTCATGCTATGCCAATAAAAAGTATGATTCCAAATCTGTGCTGCGTTATTAAAAACGCCACCATCCGCTTTCATCATGATTTCTTCAAGCGAGGCATTTTCAAACTCGGTGCTGGGCACCATGCTGTTGAGTTTGTTAACGTAGGCTTGATGATGTTTACCGTAGTGGTATTCAAGTGTCTCTTCTGAGATATGCGGTGCCAATGCATTTTTAGCATAGGGCAGTTCAGGTAGTTCAAAAGGCATCATGTTCTCCTATAAATTTTTAGCGTGTTCACCCAAATAGTCAGCGACACCCGTTGGTGATGCTGTCATCGCAGCATCTCCTTTTTTCCAGTTTACGGGGCAAACTTCACCGTGCTTCTCTGTGTGCTGTAATGCATCGACGAGACGTAAAATTTCAGCAATATTTCTGCCGAGTGGTAAGTCATTAACGATTTGTGAACGAACAATACCTTCTTTATCAATTAAAAATGCACCGCGGAATGCAACGCCTGCGTCAGGATGTTCAACACCGAAGCTGCGGCAAATATGGTGTGCTACGTCAGCAGCCAAGGTGAACTTAACTGGACCGATGCCGCCTTTTTCGACGGGGGTGTTACGCCATGCGTTATGGGTGAATTGCGAATCGATAGAGACGCCAATCACTTCTACGTTACGGCTTTTGAATGCTTCCATTGCATTGTCGAGTGCAATCAATTCTGATGGACAGACAAATGTGAAATCCAATGGATAGAAAAAGATAAGGCCATACTTATTTTTGATAGCTTCTTTCAGGTTATATTGATCAACAATTTCGCCTGTGCCTAAAACGGCTGACACGGTAAAATCAGGTGCGGCTCTGCCAACGAGTACTGCCATGGTTTATCTCCAGTTTGTTTGAGTGATTAGAAAAAAGCATAGTTTACGCATGCTGATTTATAGCTGCAAATATTATTTTTTGCTGAGCTGGTTGACGATTTTGCAGAATAACATCGTGGTGATTTCGGCATCATAAATGGCAGAGTGTGCTTCATCACGATTAAATGGAATGCCAGCCGCTTGTGCTGCACGAGCGAGGACTGTTTTTTGATAAAACAGGCCGCCCAAAGTTGCGGTGTCAAAGCAGGTGAAAGAATGAAAGGGATTTTTTATTTTGCAGCGTTTGACAGCTGCTTGAATAAAATAAAGATCAAAGTGTGCATTGTGGCCGACCAATACCGCACGACGACAGCCAGTTGATTTAATTTCTTTGTTGATAAATTCGAAGAGCTGCTCTAATGCTTCTTTTTCTTCGAGAGCAAAACGGAAGGGATGGTAAGGATCAATACGATTAATTTCTAATGCGGCAGGGTCTAGATTGGCGCCCTCAAACGGCATGATATGGCAGGCGAATAAGTCTTTTCTTTCGAGTTGATTGTCTTTATTAAATTGTAATGATATTGCAGCGACTTCCAGGAGCGCGTCTGTTTGGTAGTTTACGCCTCCGGTTTCAAGATCTAAGACAATCGGTAGTAAGCCATCAAAACGTTTTTTTATCCGTTTATCTGTCATGGCTGTATTTGCCAGTCGACAGTTTCACCAGCGCGTAGTGGGATTAAAACAGTTTTTCCAAAAGATAAATTGTTGGGAATGTGTACGGTTTTCTTGATCAGCGTAATTTTATTTTTGTTAACAGGTAAGTCATAAAATTCTGGACCAAAGCGACTTGCAAAACTTTCAAGTTTATCTAAGGCATGTTCTTGTTCGAAAACTTCGGCATAAAAAGCCAATGCTGCATGTGCGGTGTAAATGCCAGCGCAGCCGCAGTGATTTTCTTTTTTATCTTGTGCATGTGGTGCGCTGTCGGTTCCCAAGAAAAATTTGGGATTGCCGCTAGTCGCTGCTTTTCGTAATGCTTGTTGATCTTTGTGTCGTTTTAAAATGGGTAGGCAATAATAATGCGGTTTAATACCGCCCTTAAAAATCACATTGCGGTTATATAATAAGTGATGTGCAGTGATGGTTGCGGCTACGTTTTTACTGCTGGCTTCGATAAATTCTACGGCTGTTTTTGTGGAAATATGTTCGAGTACAACGCGCAAGTTAGGAAATTTTTTCACTAGGGGTTGTAGTTGTTGTTCGATAAATAATTTTTCACGATCAAAAATATCAGCCTGAGGGTCAATGGATTCACCGTGAATCAGTAGAGGTAGGCCGGTCATTTCCATGGTTTCGAACACGGGATAAAGTGTTGCTAAATCTGCAACACCCGATTGCGCGTTAGTTGTTGCGCCAGCAGGATAGAGTTTGCAGGCATAGACATGATCGGATGCGGCGGCGTCTTCGATGATGCTTGGTGTGGTTGATTCCGTGAGGTATAAAGTCATTAGCGGTTTGAATGTATTACCCGCAGGTATGTGTGAAAGAATGCGTTGCTGATATGCTTTTGCATCAGCTACATTTGTGATGGGCTTGCTTAAGTTTGGCATCACAATCGCACGGTGAAACTGTGTCGCGATATCAGCGACTGTGCGGTGCAGGTAATCACCGTCGCGCAGATGACAGTGCCAATCGTCAGGTTGAATTAGTTCGATAGTATGCATGTGGGCATTGTAGCAAATCTAAATTGAAATAGTGTATAGTGTGCGGCTTAATTTGATGAGCGAGGAGTTTTACATGTCATTTAAACGGATAGTCGTATCTTTCTTTCTTCTTTTGTCTTTTTTTTCCAGTATTGCGCTTGCCGGTGGTGCAAAGCACACGCAGCCAACGCAGTCTCATATTACTGCGCCGTCCCCTTGGTTTACGGGACCGTTGCTTGCAGGTAGTGGTGCGACGATTCCTAAGGGTCATACGAATTATGAACCTTATCTTTTTTATACGGATAGTTTTGGTTACTTTAATAATACGGGTAATAAAGTCACATCACTTGACTCTCATACCTTGAGCCCAACGATGATAATTTCACATGGTTTAAGTCGCAGTGTGGATGTGCAAGCGAGTATTCCTTTCGATTCCAATTCGCGTGGTGGAGAGAGTGATAGTCATTTTGGTGATATTGGTTTGGTATTGGGTTATCAGTTAATGCGTCAACATCCAGGTTCACTGAAGCCGGATGCACGTGTGTTTATCGAGCAATCTTTCCCAACGGGAGAATATGAAAATTTAAATCCGATGAAAAATGGGACGGATTCAACGGGTGCTGGTGCTTATCAAACAACGGTGGGTGTTAACTTCCAGCGTCTGTGGCATGTGTCACAAGATCATTTCTTGCGAGGGCGTTTGACCTTTGGGTTTAACTTACCGACTACAGTACATGTGACGGGCTTTAACAGTTATGGTGGTGCTGCGTCTACGGATGGTGAAGTGCGTGTGGGTAATGGTTTTAGCACGGATTTATCATTTGAATATACCTTGACCCAACACTGGGTGCCTGCGATTGATTTTCTGTATACGCATCATAAGCGCAGCACGTTTAATGGTAATGTCGGTGTGACGGCTTCGGGTTTACCTGCAACGATTGCCTTGGCACAAACGAATGAATTTAGTATTGCACCGGCGATTGAATATAATTTCACAAGCAAGTTTGGGATTATTGTCGGTGGATGGTTCGCATTTGCAGGCCAAAACAGCAGCGACTTTGATGCTGCGGTGTTTGCGTTGAATTATTATGATTAAATAATTCCCCCTCACCCCGGCCCTCTCCCGCAAGGGGGAGAGGGTGCGAGTGAATCTTGCTTTAAGACCCCTCACCCTAGCCCTCTCCCGCGTTGGGGAGAGGGGACTGGCCGTGCTAATCCAAGCTTCATCTCAATGACAATGCATCATTGCATCTTCCTAGTATTCAATATTTCTTTACTCGCGAAGATCAATCCCCTCTCCCCTTGCGGGAGAGGGTGTTTAGGGAAGGAACATAGGTAACACTTTCGAAATAGCAGAGAGAAACAACCTATGACCTGGCAAGAAACAAATAGTTATAATGAGAAACGTCGATTTATCGAAGATTG
>Ga0316204_10002940_pt1 | contig 36223 bp, 38 predicted proteins | sample 6monrhotite_MG_2_FD_205661 | JGI IMG/M metagenome (GOLD analysis project Ga0316204, IMG submission 205661) | Microbial mat bacterial communities from mineral coupon in-situ incubated in ocean water Damariscotta River, Maine, United States -... | ecosystem: Environmental > Aquatic > Marine >... | reverse complement strand
CCTCTTGTTCAGCATAGCACAGTTAACAAGGTAATTCATTTTTCACGAATTTCGGCATGGTAAACTATATGAGTAAATAAGCGGCTTGGTACCATTCCAAGAACTAACAAAGAGCACATTGAAAAGGCTGCTGATCAAGCCTCAAGTGTGCTGTAATATCATTTCCTATCAGACTCGCATCTCATTAACCCGCATTGATGCAAGAGATGCTATGCCTTACTTTTTGGTATGTTTTTTTCCTTTATTCGTTCCATATGAACAATAAGTGTATCAGTCGTCTCTTTAAGCAGCTCAAGTTCATCCCTTGATAAATCATCAAGCTGCTCAAGATTGAATTCGATTGTATCGATAATCTGTTTGGCAGGTCGTTGCAGAGGGCGCATGAAATAACTGGTGACCGTTGCCACAATGGTACCGAAAAATAACATCGATCCCAAAATAATCCACACACTTCCAATGATATGTGAAACACCTGAGAGAGGAACATTGGCAATCCCTGCAGTGGTAAATGCTGCAACAGACCAATACAGCGCTTCTCCATAAGTGCTGATGGGGGAACCATCCAATCTGCTTTCGAAATAATATACGCATGCCGCAAAGCTCAGCCATAAGATCACGAACATACAAAACATTTTCAGAATAGGTGTCTGCCTGAAAACATCTCTGACATATTTTCTAAATCTGATATTTTTAATCACTTTCACCCTCCCGGACATGTTAACTGTCTCGCAGTTTGGTGGCATCGCTCCATTCCCTGACTTCGGACCAGTCCGACTTTCCGATTGTAATGCTGACGATGCTTCGACGGGAAAAGTGGGAGCTACTTCTTTGCCTCCGTCATGCTCTTAGCTGGTCTGACAATCTGTTATCAGGGATAGTAAAATGGTCTAATCTTAATAGGCGAAACGTCCACTGCAGGCATTTTTCAGAAAATTCTGAAAATCCTCACCCTTCACATGGATGAGTTTTTGGTGGTCACCGGCTTCAAAATAGATGCTCTCTTCATCGACCAAGGCGGTCTCTAACACAACTTCAATCCGATAGGCGTCACCAACAGGCGGGATTGCACCAAGGTCACAGTCACCGAACAGTCTACCAACCTCATCTTCTTCAATCATCTCTAGATTACGCTCTGTCAATTCGTTCAGGATAGTGATTTGAACATGTAATGGCGATGGTAATACTGCCATCAGATAGCCCTTCTCATCCTTGAAGATCACTCCTTTGGCAAGTTGATGGCCGGAAACCTTTGCCGCCTCGGCTGTTTCCATGCTAGATCTTGAAAAGGGATGACTGAGAACATCATACTGAATGTTTGAGCTGTCGAGATAACGTTTAAGTGTATTGGAAACGGCCATGGGAATCTTCCTGTTTACCTTTACATTGATTGAACAAGCAGCTCATTCAATTGTGATGCGGGGTTGTATCTTGCACCATCTGATTAATGCCTCTTCAAACGCCTTATTCAGTCTTTCCAAAAACATGATCGATTCTGGCTTCCGCTTTCAACCAATCGTACATCTGACAGCCCTCTCTAAACCCGCGTTGCTCTGCAAGGTAATATGCGGCTTCAGAAATCATTTCATGCCGCTCTTCGGGAGTAATGTCTCTTACTATTTCTGTGGTTTTACTCACAGGCTTTTTGCTCCTGTTTTTCGTTGAATTAGACATTTCACTTCCCTCTCAAATCAATTAGGAGATGCTGATTTATTGGATCCTGCCAAAAACCAGCTCGAAAAAGAAAAAAACGTCGTTTTTTTCCTTACAAATCAACCACTTACGTGATCGTTTTGCCAGACCGTCCATGTTCTACATGGGAACGCTGAATAAATTCAGCACTTCCTTAGTCAGTCTATTTGAATGCTATATCGCTTTGATTCTTCATTTTTAGGTATCGTTAATTCAAGAACACCATCCTTAAACGTTGCCTTTGCCTTACTACCATCAACTTCGCTCGGCAAAGTAAAAGTACGCGAGAAGGAACCACTTGAACACTCACGGCGGTAGTAATCCCCCCTCTCTTCTTTCTCCTCATGGCTTGTGTGGCCCTTAAGAGTAATCACGTTATCAGTCAGGGAGATATCAAGGTCCTTCTTATCAACACCAGGAATTTGTGCTCGCAAAATCACCTCATTGTCACGATTAACAATATCAACTCGTGGGGCCATTCGAACCATAAATGGCGTTGCTCGGTCTCTCCAGAGTGAATGACCAACATCAAACGGGTGCATCCATCTATGCGCGAAAAAATCCTCGAACATATGTTCCATCTCTTCAAAGGAGTTCAGAGCATGACCAGACTCGGTTTTTTTTACGTTGTGTTCCTTCTGTGTGATGGGAACCTCCTGTTCTCCACCTTTCTTATCGGATGATTCAGCCATAATCGCCTCCCAAAATGAGGAATCGGTACAACTTTATACCTGCCCCACTGCATTCATTGATGTTCGCATGAATATGATCAGTCGTTACTGATATATAGCAGAGTTTTGCAACACATGCTTTGAAAGGTCTTTTCTAAGATGGAATGAGTCTGGTACTACGGAGGTGCCGGTTTCCAAATCGAGCAGCAATGGCAACCGGAAAAACAGAGCGCTGTTTATGATTGCGAAGGAGGTTTAGTGACCGTACTGCTACCGCTTCCCCCTTATTGGACTAGAGTCAAACAGAGCACCTCACCCTGACTACAGGTTTTTCATTTGATGAGTTATCAGCCAAGAACGCATATAGGAGTGTCGTACATGGAAAATCTAGCGCACAAATAGAAGGTGTGGGAGTTCTTCTGCTAGGTTTTGGCCAAAGAAACTAAATGGCCGCTTACTTATGTAGCTGAACCTGCATCAGTCCGCGTAGATTACCGTCCGGCATCGGCTTGAAACCAGTGATACGCGGGCCGGAGACTGCAACCACAGGGTCATACCAGAGTGGGATATAGACCATATCATCGGCCATCTTCTGCTGAACTTTGGCATACAGATGCTTGCGCTCAGACTGGCTATCAGCCGCTGCAGCCGCATCCAGCCACTGATCCATCTCAGGGTTTGCATAACGTCCCCGATTGGCACCTTTCGGTGGCCACATTTCCGAATGCAAGATCCAGCGATAGATATCCGGATCGGTAATGCCTACCCAGGCCAGTGAGAAGACCTGAAAATCACCACGTTTGATGCGAGCATAAAAACCGCCCCACTCCAGTGATTCAATTGATACGTTCACTCCAACCCTCTCCCACATCGCTGCAATCGCTGTGGCAAGACGCAGACGGGTAGGATCGGTACTTGTGCGGTAGTTGATGGTAAAACGCACACCATCGGCATCACGCTTGAAACCGGCCTCATCAAGCAGTTGTTCAGCCAGTTGTTGATCATAGACAAGGGCAGGAAGCTCAGCTGATGCCCAGTGTGAGCTTGTCAGTACCGTTTCAGCCAGTTCCGGCAGATCAGCAAACAGGGCCTGCTTCAATTTGGCCCTGTCCAGGGCCAGTGCCAGAGCACGACGTACACGAATATCCTTAAGCATCTCATCCTGCACATTCAGGCCAATGTAGGAGAAGGTCGTGGAAGGACGTGTTTGAATCGTCAGTTCCTTCTGCTCCTTGATATAGGGTAGCAGATGCGGCGGCAGATCATTCTGCACAAAATCAAGCTCCCCTCGCGTCAATTTCAGAATACGCGTCACCGGATCTTTCACACCGGAGAAATGTATTATTGCTGCTCCATCCTGCCCGTTGATACGTTGCAGCCTGATTCCCGACTCACTCCACTCACCCAGCTTGTAAGCACCGCAGCCAAGCGTAGTGCGTGCCTGATGCGGAGCAGATGCCATGGATGCAGGCAAGATGCCCAAATTCAAGCGTGTCAGCAGTGATGCGTCAGCTTTCTGTAATCGAATTATCACAGTCAAATCAGCTTCAGCTACCACCGAAGCTATTGCTGCAAAGCTTGCCTTTAAGGGACTTGTCAGTTCCGGATCAAGCACCGCATTAAGTGTTGCAACCACATCAGCTGCAGTAACTTTGGAGCCATCGGAGAACAAGACATCCGGCTTGAGATGAAAACGCCACAACAGTGGTTCCGGGTTCTCCCAGGAGTCAGCCAGATCCCCCTGCACCTGAAACTGGTCATCCAGCTTCAGCAGGCCACGATGGACAAAATCCTGTACCCGCACCGAAGCCGCATCGGTGGCAAAACGCGGATCCATGGTGATCGGCATCTGGGCAAGACCCACATGCAAGACATCAGAATCCGATTCGGCAGCCTGACAGGAGACCAGTAGCAGCGCGCCAAGAATCAGCGGCAATAGCCTCAAGATTTCACCCACAAACTCATAGCCTCAACATGACCGGCATAAGCAAACAGATCAAGCGCGCACAAGGCTTGCATACGGTAGCCCTGCTGCTTCAGAAGCAGGCCATCTCTGGCTCCTGCAGCCGGATCACAGGAAACCATAATAATCTTTTTCGGCAGCAGATGTGATATCTGGCTACAGATGCGTTTTGCTCCCCGCCGTGGCGGATCAAGTATCAGTACATCGGCGCCAATATAGGCATCGATAGCAAAGGATTCGAACAGATTGGCCACTTCAAAGCGGGCATCCAGTTTCAATACTTTGGCATTGGCAGTTGCGGCCCGGACACTGGCAGCATTCAGCTCAGCACCAACAATCTGGCCTCCGCTTGCTGCAGCCAGTGGCAACGACAGATTCCCGATGCCACAGAACAGATCCGCGATTCTCTTTACAGGACCGGCCCACTCTTGAATCCGGGCTATCAGCTCCTGATTACCGGATATCTGCCCCTGCACAAAATCATCGGGACCGACTCTCAGTTCAATGGAGCCTTTCCCTGCCGGCAGCTGATCATGAAACGGTAAAGCTGGTTTTTTCAACGGCCGGGTAATCTGATTGTTATCCCGCCACCACCATTGCAGTGCTAGCCCATCAGGCTGCTTCAGATCAACCTCAGGCCGCGTATCGGCCTCCAGAATAATATGTATACCGTCAAACAGCTGAACTGCCTGCACACTATCCACACCGATTAGCGAGACATTCGACTCGATCAATACCCTGAGCTGGTTTAGCTCAGGCGTTAACACCATACAGTGCTTGTGCCGTACAGGCTTATGGGTCGCCTGTGCATAAAAGCCGAGGAACACACCCTGATCATCAGAACCGACAAACCAGCGTACACGCCTGCGGAAAGCATCCTGTTTTGGTTGAACAGCGATGAAATCCGTATCCGCTTCCATCACAGTTTTGAAAGCATACTGAACCCAGTTTGATTTCACCTCTGCCTGTTTTTCAACCGGGATACATTGCATAGCGCAACCGCCACAGGCCGCAGCAACAGGACAAGGTGGAGCTATCCGGTCTGCTGCAGGCTCAATGATCCGGATAATTTCACCACGCAACACACCGCGCCGTTTGTCACTGATGCGAACATCCAACAGATCACCGGGCACAGCACCGCTAACCAGTATTGTTTCATCCTCTACGCGTACAGTAACATCGCCGCCAGCAAGCATCTTCTCTGCCCGCCCCTGAATAGTAGCTCCCATATCTATCATCGGGAGAGATGATCCAGATGATCAAATTGTTTCAGGTAAGCAGGCCTCTCAGACTGTGTCCCTTTAGATTGCACCAGAATTTTAAATACCTCACCCATGCCTGCTGGCATAAGCACGCGCTTGGCATGTGCCAGCAGATGCATACTCACCGCATCCTGCTGTGCTGCCAGAGACTGCACGAAGGATTGTACCGATGGTGATTGCGCCAGCCATGCACCTTGGGACATCCAGCAGTGCGAAGTTAAACCCACAGACTCCCCAGCCTTTGCCAGTGCAGTGAAATCGACATGAGCAGTAATATCGCGACTGCCGGGCTCGCTAAATACATCTTCAATAGCCTGCTGATTCATATGGGCCAGCAGTGTTCCCTCTATCCGCGCCTGACGATAATACTCCTGTTGCGAGTAGCCGTAATCGACAGTGAAAACAAAACCGGATTTCACAATGGCGGACAACTGTTGCTGCCACTGCTCCAGTGCCGGGTTCCACTCACTGATATAATCATCAGGCCAGGCATCAACAAGTGCGGAGGAGATATCCGGACTTTCATCCAGAGGTTGATCACTATCTTTCCAGCAGAAGCCGTTTGCGTCCACTCCTACACCACGCTCAAAAAATGTACCGTTTTTACGGCTGAAACAACGTACAGGAAAGGCATCAGGCAGCTCATTACTATAGACAATAACATTTTCAGAAGCTTTGATTTCATCAAGGCCGGAACAGATATCGACATTTAAACCGCGCTCGCTAAACAGCGCCTCTTGTCGCTCTCTGAGCTGTGCACTGTGCTCCACCGAAATCACCGTTGTTGGTGCCGTCATGGAGAACTGGGCAACAATATCCAGTACTGAGGCCAGAAGCTTGCCCGATCCGGTTCCCTGCTCAAGCAGCGTCCAGTTTTTCGGCTCGCCCAGTTGCTGCCATCCCCAATAGATAAGATCGGCATAACCCAGTGATAACCAGGGGCCAAGTTCAGGGGCAGTTACAAAATCACCCTGCTCGCCAAAAATAGTTTTTGATTCGTAATAACCCAGACCCGGCTCATAAAGGGCTGCCTGCATAAAACGGTCAAAGGACAGGAATCCACCTGCCTCGGTAATGTGGTTACGAAGGATCTGATCCAATTGCTGATATTCTGACATGGTTGACGCTTTTACCCCTCAGGACTAACTTGTCGTGCATTCCACAAAGGTATGAGGAAAACAGATGTCTTCAGATTTAATTATTCATGTCAGCGACGAAAGCTTTGATGCTGATGTTTTAAAAGCTTCCGGCCCTGTTGTAGTTGATTTCTGGGCTCCATGGTGCGGCCCTTGCAAACAAATCGCGCCGATTCTGGACGAAGTAGCTGGCGAGAAGCAAGGTACAGTCACTATCGCCAAAATCAACATTGATGATAATCCAAACACACCGGGTAAATACGGCGTGCGTGGAATCCCTACACTAATGCTATTCCGTGACGGTAACGTACAGGGAACCAAGGTTGGCGCGGTCAATAAATCCAAGCTCACCGAATTCATCGACGAGCACATGGATTAACTACAACTCGATACAATTATGCAAAGGCAGGGTTAACCCCCTGCCTTTTTTTATGCATCGCATATTATTAGCGCGGAAAAAGCATCTATCAGATAGTCATCAGGCAGATCAGTCTATGAGTGATTTTTTTAATCCCCCGTTTCTAGCCTCTGCCCTGACAAACATTCAATACCGGAGTGAGCTGCAAAGGCATGATGATTTGAGGGATCACCTAGAAGTTACCGGTATCTCTTGTTCCAACTTTTCCAAAAAAGAAACGAACCAAAGAAAGTTGCCCGGCAATCTGCTTTATCCTGCGCATTTATGATCTGTGGGGCGAAACCTTTTCGCTATTTCCCACACATAACAAATACTCCGGCGCATCTTGGAACGGGTTTGAAAAACAAACCTATCGCGCAGCGGGAACGCCTCTGCTTGCTCCCCGTTAGCAGTCTGCCGAGACACACTCCAAAATCGGATTAAACAGCGGAGCGGGGACCGGCTTTAGATATGCAGACGAGGGAACTCGAAGAGCAGGCTGGCCCCGGGGTGCCCTTCTTTCGTGCTTTCTTGGGCACGCAAGAAAGGACAAAAAAATACCCACGGCTTTAATGACTATTTATTCCAACATCATAAGAGAAACAGTATCCCTGGCTTCCACGACAACTCTTTTTCCACCCCATATATTCTGAAAAAGGAGCAAGAGCCCTATGCTGGATGTTCGATTTGACTATCAAGCATTCACACCCCCTACCCCCTCATAAATTCGACTCAGTTTGCATCACCAATGTGACGGACAGCACTGTGACTTCCCTGAATAACCCTAGAAATCGATCATACGTTAACCCGTTGGGAGGTTTGACCATGAAAAAACTAATGATAGTTCCTGTACTACTTTTGGCATTAATGAATACACCGCAGCAGGCAATGGCCGAAGGGGATATGTGGGAACAAACCAAAACACATGCGAGTTCCGCATGGAAAAATACCCGCAGTTTCGCAAGTCAGGCCGCTGACTGGACAGCAGAACACTCACGAACTGCATGGAAAACAACCAGCGAAGCTGCTGAAGATGCCGCAGAATGGACCAGCGAGAAAGCCCAGCAGGGATGGCAGGCCACTCGTAAAATGACAGAAAGCACAAAAGGTTAACAACAACATTTCAGATTTTAAGCAACAGTATTCCTTGTGATACAGGGGATGGGAGTTAGATATCACCCTTTCTCCATCCCCTCACAAGCTCAGTTCATAAACGACACCTTAATATAGATTTAAAGTCGACAGATTGCCCCTCAGGCTTCATTCATTAACTGTTCTAATAACGAACCTGAAATGGTTCGACTATTAAATGCTGATTGAAAAACAAACATCCTTCAACTTCCACTGTTGCGTTCAAATGGATTCATCCTGAGTCTTCCGACATATGGATATACCCCTACATATAGTACTGGTTGAACCGGAGATTGATTCGGGCCATCCATGGCCCTCACCCTCAGGGTACGCCTCTGGCGCGTCCAATCCAGCTGTCCTGCAGGATTGTGATTCAGAGCATCCGTGCTCCTCACCCTTTGGGCATGCGCAAGGCATGTCCAATTCGACTGTCCTGTCGAATTGTCCCCTCGGAACCTCCTTGTGACCACTCCATTACATATAGTGCTAGTTGAACCGGAGATTCCTCCGAATACAGGCAACATTGCACGGCTATGCGGATGCACTGGCTGCACCCTGCATCTGGTACATCCGCTCGGGTTTGATGTCAGTGAAAAACAGCTGCGTCGGGCAGGCCTGGACTACTGGAAATATCTGGATATTCACCACCACCAGAGCTGGCAAGAAGTGCGCCAGCATCTCGGTGAAAAACGCAACTGGTTCGGACTTAGTTCAAAGGTCAAAACCAGCTTCTGGGATGTTCAATTCAATGCCGGTGATGTGCTGGTTTTCGGCCCTGAAACCCGAGGCTTGAGCAAAGAGATTCTGGATGAGATAAACCCAGTTACTATACCTATGCGCGACGATGCCCCGGTACGATCACTGAATTTATCCAACGCATGTTCAATTGCCATGTTTGAAGCACTCAGACAACTAAGGTAGGGAATTGACAAGGGTTTATCCACTGACAGTCAAGCCTCATGAAGTTATTTTAACAATTAGCGCCACATGTTAAAATAAACTTTAACAAAATAATGTAAGATATTGATTTAAAAATAAAATATAACATGCATAAAAATTAATCAAGTCGCGCGCAGCAATTCTTCTACTAAGCCGCTGAACGATTCAGCTATTTTTATCCACCGAGTTATCCACAGCCTCTGTGGATAGGAGATGTAAGCCCCTTTGGTTTCAAGGTCCGGGGAAATATCGGGTCTGCGAATGAAACATATGTCTGTTTTTTGACAGTCGGGACAACAGAAACAATTACAGCTTTTTATGCTGCAATACAGGCATGGATCCCCTCACACTGTTCAAGCTATCCAGGCTCAGATCTGCAGCAATAAATCCCTCGCCTTCAGGCAGCTCTTTCATCACCTCACCCCACGGACTGATGATCATACTGTGACCCCATGTTTCCCCACCATCGGCATGGGTTCCCACCTGTGCAGAAGCGAGTACAAAACACTGGTTTTCAATCGCCCTGGCCCTGAGTAAAATCTCCCAATGTGCATGCCCGGTTACAGCCGTAAAAGCGGCAACATTACACAAGACATGACATCCCTCTTCAGTATAGCGACGATACAACTCAGGAAAGCGAAGATCATAACAGACGCTCAACCCAAGCTTGAATCCATCAATTGAAACAGATACCGGCTTATCACCGGGCTCTATCCAGGCTGACTCCCGATAACTCCCCCCCCTGATAGTCCATATCAAACAGGTGAATCTTGTCATAAATCGTCAACAGATTTCCTTTCGCATCAAACACAGGGCAAGCATTGCGAATCTTCCCGCCATCACTCTTGAGCAGCAAGGATCCACCAACAATCGCAATGCCAAGATGCGCAGCCTGCTCCGCAAGAAAGTTCAGAATGGCTGAGCACTCTTCGCATTCAGCAACAGTTCGCTTCTCGGCCTCGCTACCACCCATACATGTGAAATTCTCCGGTAATAGCGCGAGATTGGCCCCATCGCTGACGGCATCAGTCAATAAACGTTTAACTGCAGCCAGATTACGCTCTACATCCCGGACAGAGGAGAGCTGAATACAGGCAACGCGCATTTCAGCCCTCCTGGCCCCTGCTAAAGCACATCATTCTGATACAAAGCGGCCTATACCTTTAATGGATCCGATATTGGCACTCTCAGAGATCACAGGCACAAGCTTGCCATCACAAGCACTCATCAATGTCATCATGCCCGGTCCGTGACCTGCCAGAGGGGAATCGGAATGAATCACCACACCAATCGTGATTGCACCCTTACGATAGGTACGCCCATAGCGATTGTCATGATCAAGTACCGCCACAAAGTCACCAAAGCGCAATCTGTCCATGCCATGTTCTTTTACCACTTCCTCATCATGACAAAGTATATCGTAGTCGCCCGTTGCAACTGAAAGAGAGCCAATACCTGAACCCATTGCATGGCCAGGCACGATCACATGCACAGGCACCTCAATTTTGCCATCCTCGCGCTCTTTCAGTCCCCAGACATCCAACACATCCGGATCCAGATTATATATATACACTTCAGGGTGATCGATCAGCTGCAAGCCCTGCCCATATCCCTTGATCAGGAACTTGTCATCACAGGTCAACTTATCCAGCGTTTCATCGGGAAAATCGAGCATCAAATGATCTACACCACCGTGGTGACCCAACACGGTACCTTTCTCACCCTTGGCAGCACCAGAGATCACTGTTGCCTCATTACCACAGCAGGAGAGGAACTGGTAACCAGCCTCAGCCTTGCGATTTTTATGACTCATAGTCGTTGAGACCCCCGGCTCAATATGTTCACCGGCCAAATCAAAGACCGAATCGCCAATTTTCACATTATAGGTAATGCCACCAGTCGAAGGCCACGAGAATACTTCACCTGCCGATCCTACTTCAAATGGTGCCCACTGGTGCGCTGGTGCCACACTCCCCTGTACTGCCATTTTCACTAATTTTTCACGATTTGTTTTCAGACTCATGGATTACCCTTTCACTATATATATCATCGTATTGATAACAAATTCCGAATATTTCTCAATCACTGATCAATTCAAGAAACAGATCGCGCGGAATCTCTCTGGCTCCCAGACTTTCCAGATGAGCAGTATGAAACTGGCAATCAATCACTCTCCACCCCTCCTGCAATGCCCGTTCACACAGTGCTGCCAGCGCAACCTTGGAAGCATCGATCTGACGGCTGAACATGGACTCAGCAAAAAAGACACCATGATGTAACACGCCATAGAGGCCGCCTACCAGCTCTTCTCCCTGCCATATCTCAACTGAATGGGCATAACCCTCAGCGAACATGCGACGGTATGCGGTCATCATCTCAGGTAAAATCCAGGTGCCGCTCTCACCCTTGCGTGGAATCTCCGCACAGACTGTGATCACATCATCAAAGGCTTCGTCAAAAGAGATAGTGTAGATGTTCTGCCGCATCCGCCGGGCCAGACGTTTCGAGCACCTGAACTCTTTCGGAAACAGCACCATGCGCGGATCAGGCGACCACCAGAGCACAGGCTGATCTTCAGCATACCAGGGAAAAATGCCCTTTGCATAGGCTGCCAAAAGTGTTTCAGGCTCCAGGTCACCGCCAGCTGCAAGCAAACCATCTTCATTCGCCTGATTCGGGTCAGGAAACTCAATCATTACACAACAATGCACCTGGAGAGATTAAAGTCTATGCAAAAAAATGACGCTATTTCTCAAAATGTCGTGTACGATCAATAATTCTGGGTCGCACGCTTATCGGTAGTTGTAAAACATACCATACAAGAGGACATGATGGCTTATACACTACAATGGAAAGAAACCGGCTTAATCAGAGAATTCAGTGGCCTGATTGACGCTGTTGAGGCCCTGAATGCCAATCTCGAATTGCATAAACATAAGCGATTCGATGACTTGAACTACATCATTAACGATTTCACCCGCGTCACTGAGGTGACCATTTCAGCCGATCAGACACAAGCCTATGCCACCAGCGATGACATGGTCTCACTTACCAAAGGTGAGTTGAAAATAGCCTTGCTTGTTACAGATGAGCTTCGCCCGCTTGCGCTGGCTTATCAACAACAGATGATCGACTCCAGCTTCTCCTGCCAGATCTTTGCAACCATGGCTGATGCCGAAGTATGGTGTCTTGCTTCAGAATAATCCTCTCCATCCAGCCCGCTCCACCTGTTGCATACAAAATTGCAGTATAATGCATAAATAGCCGCTTGCTGCGATGCAGTGATAACGTCAGTCTGCGCCGCCATGTCTGCACTCTCCTTTGAAATTTTGGCGAAAGATGAAACCGGTTATGCCCGCCGTGGCCGCGTGACTCTGCCGCACGGTGTTGTTGAAACGCCTGTTTTTATGCCGGTGGGTACACAGGCAACAGTAAAAAGCATGACTCCTGCCGACCTTTCCGACGACATCAAGGCCAGCATTATACTAGGCAATACCTATCACCTGATGCTCAGGCCCGGTGCTGACCTGGTAGAGAAGATGGGTGGCCTGCATCGATTCATGGCATGGGATCGCCCCATATTAACCGATTCAGGTGGATTTCAGGTCTGGTCACTGGGTGAACTGCGCAAAATTGAAGAGCATGGTGTACGTTTCCGTTCCCATATTGATGGCCGCGAAGTATTTCTCGGCCCCAAAGAGAGCATGGAGATTCAGCGAAAACTGGGCAGCGATATCGTCATGGCCTTTGATGAATGCACTCCTTACCCGGCAACGTATGAAGAAGCAGAAGCATCCATGCAGCTCTCCATGCGCTGGGCTGGTGAATGCCGTGAACACCTTCCGGTTAATGATACTCAGGCTCTTTTTGGCATTGTACAGGGTGGTATGTATCCGGAACTGCGCCTGGAAAGCCTGAAAGCCATCTCAGAGATCGATTTTGAAGGCATTGCCATCGGCGGACTCTCGGTTGGTGAACCAAAAGAAGAGATGATGGGTATGCTGGATGCACTTGCACCACATCTCCCGGAAGATAAACCACACTATGTGATGGGCGTGGGCACACCCGCTGACCTGATTGAAGGCATAGATCGCGGCATAGATATGTTTGACTGTGTTATGCCCAGTCGAAATGCCCGAAACGGCACACTTTTTACCGATGATGGCAAGATTAATATCAAAAACCTCAAACATTTTGATGATGAACAGCCGATCATGGCAGATTGTAACTGCTACACATGCAAGAACTTTTCCCGTTCTTATCTGCGTCATTTGTATATGGCAAAAGAGATATTAAGTTCAAGGTTGAATACTTTGCATAATCTTCACTACTATTGCGACCTCATGCAACGGGCCAGAAGCGCACTTGAACAGGGAAACTGGCCCGAATTCAGAGATCAGTTTTTACAACGCTACCGCGGTGAAGCATAATCGCCGCAATATATAAACATTCAGGAGTTTTACCTCACATGAAATCACTATTTTCTCTTTCGTTTACAGCTATTGCCGCTGCCATGGCAATTATCACACCAGCCCATGCAGAAGGTGCTGCTGGAGATAGCGGCTTTGCTTCCCTGATCCCCCTGGTATTGATCATGGTTATTTTTTACTTCCTGTTGATTCGTCCTCAGCAGAAAAAAGTAAAAGAGCACCGCGGCCTCATTGAGTCCCTGAAAAAAGGGGACAAGGTTATGACCGGTGGCGGTGTATTCGGTAAAATCAAAGATGTGAAAGATGATACTGTAAAAGTAGAAATTGCCGAAGGTGTTGTTATTACTGTGAAACGCGACACTGTTGCCAGCCTGACCGAGTAAGCAAACAGATTAATAAGTTACGTTTAAATAGGATTTGATTCATGCATAGCTTTCCACGCTGGAAAACCTGGTTAATTTTAACCGTACTGGTCGTCTCCCTTATGGGAGCGCTGCCAAACCTGATGACGCCACCGACATGGTGGCCCACCTCGCTGAGCAAGCCGATGAACCTCGGCCTGGATCTGAAAGGTGGTATACATCTGGTTCTTGAAGTCGATGTAGACAAGGCTGTCTCTCACAGCGTTGAAGGTGATATCGATACGGCTCGCCAGGCGCTGCGCAAAGAAAAAATCCGTTATCGTAAGCTATCCGCTGAAGGCAGTACGCTGAACATCGCCATTAAAAATCCGGATGAGGTTGCTGCAGCAGAAGAAATACTGACTGAAGCCTTCGAAAATAACTACACCATCAGTGCCGCTGCTGATAACAGCTTCACACTGCTGCTGAAAGAGAGCATGGCTGAGGAAACCCGCAAACTTGCTATCGATCAGGCTATTGAAGTCATTCGTGGTCGCATCGATGCACTGGGCACCACAGAGCCTGTTATCGTCAAGCAGGGTGAACGTCGCATTCTGGTTCAGATACCGGGTTTTGAAGACTCAGCCCGCGCCAAGGATATGATTGGCCGTACTGCACAGCTGCAGTTCAAACTGGTGGATGAAAAGGGTGATCTGGACAAAGCACTATCCGGCCAGCTGCCAAGCGGCGATATCATTATGTATGGCCCGGAACAGAGCCGTAACGGCCAGACCTATCGTCAACCATATCTATTGAAAAAACGTACAGAGCTCTCTGGTAGTGAGATTGCAGACGCTCGCGTGTCTATCGACTCCCAGTTCAATGAATATGCTGTCACATTGAAATTCAACAGCAAAGGTGCGCGCAAGTTTGATAAACTTACTGCTGCACATGTTGGTGAACGTTTTGCTATCATCCTTGAAGATGTAGTGACCTCAGCACCAGTCATCCGGGAACGCATTGCCGGTGGCAGCGCCCAGATTACCGGCAGCTTCACCCCTGAAGAGGCACATGATCTGGCCATCGTGCTACGAGCCGGTGCCCTGCCCGCTCCAGTAAAGGTTGTTGAAGAGCGTTCCATTGGCCCCAGTCTTGGTCAGGACTCCATCGACCAGGGCATGAACTCCATTATCTACGGTTCGATTCTCGTACTGATTTTCATGGGCTTCTATTACCGCATGTTCGGTCTGGTCGCCAACGTTGCGCTGGTCTTCAACATGCTGTTGATTCTCGCTGCCATGAGCATTATCGGCGGCACACTTACGCTGCCGGGTATGGCAGGTATTGTATTGACGATCGGTATGGCCGTGGATGCCAACGTACTGATCTTTGAACGCATACGAGAAGAACTGCGTCTGGGTAAAACGCCTCTGGCTGCCATTGATGGCGGTTATGACAAAGCCCTCTCCACCATTGTTGATGCCAATATCACCACGTTGATTGCAGCCATTGTACTGTTCCAGTTCGGTTCAGGACCTGTGAAAGGCTTCGCTGTCACCCTCTCGGTCGGTATCCTGGCTTCAATGTTTACCGCAATTACCGTAACACGTGGCATTGTCGCATTGTCGACCGCAAAACGCGGCCGCATAGAAAAACTGAGCATTTGAGGCAACATCATGCAACTGATTCGTTCTGATCTCCATTTCGATTTTATCGGCAAACGCAAGATTGCCATGATTATCTCTGCAGTCATGCTGCTCACTTCCCTTGGTGCTCTGGCAGTGAAGGGTCTGAATTTCGGCATCGACTTTACCGGCGGTACACTGGTAGAAGTTAAATTCGACAAAGCCCCGGCCATCGCTGATGTTCGTGATGCCATCTCTCCAAAGGGCTATGGTAATGCCGTCATTCAGGAGTTTGGCTCACCGGAAGAGATCCTGATACGCGTACAGAACAAGGACGATGAAAACTCCTCCTCCATCAGCACAGCTATCCTTGATAGTCTTAGCGAAAAATTCACGGCAGATGCCGTTGAAATGCGTCGTGTGGAGTTTGTTGGCCCTCAGGTCGGTGAGGAGCTTACCCGTGCAGGCATCATGGCTGTACTGGTCGCCATGCTGGCCATCCTGATCTATGTCACCTTCCGCTTTGAATTCCGTTTCGCCCTCGGTGCTGATGTGGCTCTGCTGCATGATATTACCATTGTACTCGGTCTGTTCGCACTGACCGGTAAGGAATTCACCCTGCCTGTCATTGCAGCACTGCTGACCGTGATCGGTTACTCACTGAATGATACCATCGTGGTATTCGACCGCATACGTGAGAACATGGCCGCCAACCGCAAACGCAAAACACCTGATGCAGAAGTAAATGTGGTGAACGGCTCGATCAATCAAACACTTTCCCGCACCGTAATGACATCTGTAACCACATTGCTGGTAGTACTGGCCCTGTTCTTTATGGGTGGCGAAGTCATTCACGATTTCGCATTCGCTCTGATTGCAGGTATCCTTGTTGGTACTTACTCGTCCATCTATGTGGCCAGCCCGGTCATGCTCGCTCTGGAAGGCCGCTTTAAAACAGATGAAGATGAGATCAAAGAGATGGAAGCAAGACCCTGACCCCGGTTCAGGATACATAAATCATGAAAGGTGACGTTAGTCCGCAACTGGCAGCAGGAACACTGCTGTTCACCGGCTATGATGACCACAAGATCAGGGTCAATGCCGAGGATTATCACTCAGGTCTGAGTATTCATGCTGGAGTGCTGACAGCCCCCTGGGGGCCTGATCGCTTATGTAACCTGACCATCGAACATCTTGAAGCATTTATAAATCCGACACCTGAAATACTAATACTCGGAACAGGTAGAAGAACACTATTCCCCAATGCAGCCATTATGGCTCATCTGGCCGAATTACATATCGGTTTTGAATGCATGGACAGTCGTGCGGCAGCTCGCACCTACAACATTCTGGTAGCAGAGGGACGTAAAGTATCCGCAGCCCTCCTCCTGCCCAGCACGAAAAAATAAGAGGAACAGCATGCCCCGTTTTGAACTCTCCATCGAAACCCACTTTTCGGCCGCACACAGCCTGCGCGATTATCCCGGAGACTGTGCCCGCCTGCATGGCCATAACTGGCATGTCAGACTCTATGTTGAATGTGAGTCACTCGATGAGATTGGACTGGGCATTGATTACAAGGTTCTCAAAACAGAGCTGAAAGCAGCACTTGAGCCCTGGGATCATTACAACCTGAACGATGTAACACCATTCGACCGCATCAACCCGTCCAGTGAGAATGTCGCGTCAGAACTGTATAAAGAGATGAGTACGCGCCTGGACAGTGATCGTGTACGTGTATCACGCGTAGAAATTTCAGAGACCTGTACGGCCAGGGTTACCTACTGGCCATAAAAAAAGCGGGCCCCGAAAGACCCGCTTAAATCATCGGTACAGGCATTGCTTATGCCTGACACTCAGTTCTAAACATACATGGGTTGACCGCACAATTAGAGATCTGCATGAAACAGGCATCATTTCCTTCAGCAGCCTGAATGATGTGAATCAATTCGTTCTTCTTGTGTTTGGCCATACCTTTCAATCCCAGCTCACCTGCCTTAGTCAGCAGCTCCGCTTTTGTAACTTTCTTCTTGACGCTCATAATTGTTTCCTCTCATATTGAATGAACCGAACCATAATTGGCAGTTTCACCCATGCAAGGGGAAAAAGTCCTATTTTTAACCACTTATGGATTTCTGACACATAATTTTAGGGCTGCATAAACAAATCAGAAGTCAAGTTGCCCCACTATCACCGATTCTCCCCATAGACGGGCGATCACCGCTTCCGAGTTACGACTGCTACTCCAAAAGCAAAGATCAGCCTGTTGCTCACTGTTTACTGCTAAATCATGTGCAACCAATTGCCGTTTTAACTCGCGCGAAATTGCCTCACCTGTATCAATCACCCTGACCGATTCACCAGCCAACTCACTGATCAGCTGTGAGATAAAGGGGTAATGAGTGCAACCCAATACCAGAGTATCAACCTGCTTATCCAACAAAGGTTTCAGATAGACTTCAAGTAAGCTGCGTATCGCTAAAGCGTCGAGGTCACCTTTCTCAATGACCTCAACCAGACCCGGACAAGGCTGTACAATCAGTTCAGCACCTTTTGCATAGCGATTCTTTAACTGCTGAAATTTATCACTGCCTAATGTACCACTTGTAGCAAGAACCCCTACCACTCCACTGGCACTATGAACCACTGCAGGTTTCAGGGCAGGCTCCATACCTATCACAGGTATATCATATAACTCTCTGATGCTATGTACGGCAACTGCCGTGGCTGTATTACAGGCTACCACTATCGCCTTACACTTCTGCTCAATAAAAAACCGGGCGATCTTCATACAGCGCTCTTCCACCAACGCCGCTGACTTACAGCCATAGGGCATAAAGGCGGAATCAGCCACATAACAAAGGTTTTCTCCGGGCAACAAGTGATGAATATGGGTCAGGACGGAAAGCCCCCCCACACCGGAATCAAACACTCCGATAGCCTGTGATGATTTCATATCCCATGCCCCTCCATGCATGCCTATGCTAATGAAAAAGAGGATATAGCGAAGTAATATATAGACCCCTTGTCGCAGAAGAGACTTCAGGCAGAGTGAGATACTTATGGATAGACACGACGACCCGCATGCTTGGCTAAATAAACATGGTGATTACCTTTATCGCTATGCCATGTCGCGATTGCATAATGAAGAACAGGCCTCCGACCTGCTTCAGGAGACACTGCTGGCTGGCTGGAAGGGTTACGACAAGTTTACAGGTCAATCCACCATTCGAACCTGGCTGGTCGGCATTTTAAAACATAAAATCATCGATTTTATTCGTCGTGAAATTCGTGATCGAAAGCTCTCTGAAGCTGTGGAGAATGATCCCACATCCGTCTATTTCAATGAAAATGGCAGCTGGAGCGAAGCACCGAATGCCTGGAAGGATAATCCAGAAGAACTATGTCAAAGCGAACAGTTTCACACTGTACTTGAATCCTGCATCGATAGATTACCCGAAAAACAGCAGCTTGTGTTTCGCATGCGTGATATCACCGGTGACGATACGGATAGTGTCTGTAAGAGCTGCGACATCACGCCGACTCATCTGCATGTTCTGCTACACAGAGCAAGACTGGCCTTACGCAAGTGTCTGGAGATCAACTGGTTTGGACAAGGAAAACACTCATGAAACATGCATGCCAACAAGCAAGCCGCCTCGCCTCTGACAGCCTTGACCGTCAGCTTAGCTTATGGGAACGGCTAACGTTTCATATACACCTGGCCATGTGTAGAAATTGCAGAAACTGCGACAATAACCTCAAACTGATCCGTAGCACCTCCGAGCTGATCGAAAAAACCAGATATGGTGCCATCAAACTTTCCGATAACCAGCGAGAGCGATTACACAAGAGCCTGGAAGAGAATACCGGCCAGTAATATAACTACAGCGTTCTGCATCTAACTATCGTTCAGGCGTCACGGTTACTTTGGAAGCGCCACACTCCAGATATGGAAACCTGAAGCAGAGCCATTCACTTCATGAGCCTTTCGCTCTGAGCGATTCACCTTACGATCAGAATGAAAATAAACCCTTCCATTGGCTGCAATAGCAGCTCCTCCGTCACGTGCATCATCATGGGTCAAGCGGGTAAGATTTCTACCATCCGGATGGATCATCCAGATATCCCAGTTACTTTTGCTGGGGGCCTTCATATGTATGCCGCCACGATTGGATGTAAATGCGATCCATTTACCATCCGGACTCCAGCTTGGTTGAACATCAATACTACGATCATTGGTGAGCTGTATAAGCTCTGAGCCATCCACGTGCATCATAAACAGATGCCAGCTTCGACCCACCTGCATAGAAAATACGACCTTTTCACCATCCGGTGAAAGAGACGGGTTAACACCTGCAGCCAACCCTTTCACTACACCTGATTTATCAATGTGTAACAGACGCGTTGTTTTTCCAGAATTAGCCTGCCAGTTGGCAAAGCCCAACGCCTGAGAGCGGTATTTTTTATACTGGTATTTCACCTGTTTTTCTTCCACATGCACTGCAATCAGGCTACCGTCATCCAATACCAGAGGTTGAATAAACGCTCCCGTCAGACGATGTAGTCGATGCACAGCCCCCTGACCATCAGAAGCGACCGACCATATACCGAGATCTCCACCACGCTCCGAGAGAAACACAACAGCTTCATTGCCATGCCAGGCAAACGAGTCCAAAGCCAGCTTATCATCTGTCACTACATTCAGAAGATCACCATTCTCCAGCGAACGGCGGGTAATCAGAGCCTTATTGCGTTTGCCTGAATGTACCAGCAGGTATTTACCATCCGGTGATATTCTGGGGTACATCTCAAACTCGCCATTCTCCATGGTGAGTAGAACTGCTTCCCTGCCTGAACCCTGTGAGGCAGAAGATTTACCTGACTGGCCAACTTCTTCCAGCCAGTCCAGCAGATCTTCCGCATCCGCAGGGGTTGCCAGCAGTAGCACTGCAATAAGAGGGAGTGCCCGAATCATCTATTCACCTTTGAGAAATATCCCATCAATTTAATTTAAGCTGCCAGATATTCCAGCCGGATGCAGTGCTGCTCTGTGGTGATTTCTGATCTCGGTTAGAGTGAAACGCAACAGTTTTGCTGTCCAGCCATGCAGGACCACCATCTGTAGCAGCCTTTGCATTGGTTAGACGCTTAACCTGATTCCCTTCCAGCTTGAGCATATAGATCGAGGTATTGCGCACATCTCCGCCGGAGTCACGATTGGAAACAAACAATAATTTCTTACCATCAGGGCTCCATGCCGGCTCAAAGTCACCAAACGGTGAGCTTGTCAGCTGCGTAAGCCCGCCACCGTCAATATTTTGCATCCAGAGATCATAGTTACCATCAGATTCACGCACAAATGCAACCTTGCTACCATCCGGTGAAATTGCACCGTTAAATGCATTGGGAATCATCACCAGCTGACTGGATTTACGCACAAAGGTAAAGAGTATAGGGGGCTCAAACTTATTTCTCTGACCCGCTTTTGTTGGCGCATAACCGGCCTTGTGACGGAAATTATCATAGTTATAACTGCGCCATTGCTGTCCCACCAGTTCTGAGTGTGGATATTTTGAAAACTCTGACAGCATCTGATTATAACGTTTTTTCTGGAAAGTAGAGTCGAAACACCAAACCTGACCGTTACTCGAAGCATTCAAGTGAAATGGAGCCATACCACCTCTATAGGTTGCCATGTTGCCGATTGAGACATGACCATCTCCTCCGCCCTGCCACATCCATGCAGAGATCGGCCCCATACGGTTACTCACATAACCAATAGATCCGTCAGCAATCGCTACACCATAACGCATGCTGTCATTCAATGTCAGTTTCTTTAACTTGTATGTTCCTGATGATGGAGAGGACTTGGAAGCGCGTACTACCGTAAAGGTACCCGACTTTCGTTGCCCAAAAACTATGAAGTCGCCAGCCACAGATGGATAAACAGTCTCCACACCCGGAATCGCAACCAGTGTTTGCACAGGGAACAGAGCTTCTGCTGGAGCTGTAAATTCTCGAGCTGTTACAGCTTGCGCAGAAATCAACAGTGCGACTGAGGCAAGAATATAGTTCCTTATTTTCATTGAAGGGTCTCCTGACAATTAATTTTAATCACCCTGAAAAAGCCTTACAACCTACCCGGGCGCTGGTCAGGAATGCTACAACCATACATATTGGACCCTCAAGTTAAGGAAATTTAATGTTAATTTAACCTGAAAATTAGCTCACAATAGCCTTTTCCAGATTAGATTTTGCCCTCGGACTTTAAATCATTGAGCAGATCCTCATAGCTGATGACTGGCTCATAATCCTGAGCTTCAAAGGCCTCCAAGCTCTTCTGATCCTCTGCCAGAAGATTTTTCACGGCCTCATTAACCACGTCAGAAATCGAGCGGTTGGTACCTGCAGCCTTCAAGCGCAGTGCTTTATGTATGTTCTCATCAAAATAGATAGTGGCCTGTTTAGCTTTGGATCTGTCCATAGTTTATCCCTCACAGAGAGAGAATAGCATTGAACATTTTAACGTCAAAATATTAAGTCCTCAAAAAATCACAGACTATGACTTCACTCTTTCCTGTGCTCTTTATAGTAATTAATCAAACCATTGGTGGAAGCGTCGTGACTGGTCACATCTTCAAACGCTTCAAGCTCAGGTAAAATTTTGCGAGCTAGCTCCTTACCCAACTCCACTCCCCACTGATCATAGGCATTCAAATCCCAGATGATACTTTGCACAAAGATCTTGTGCTCATACATGGCAATCATCTCACCTAAGGTTTTCGGGGTCAGCTTCTGAAATAGAATTGAATTGGTTGGTTTATTGCCGGGAAAAACCTTGTGCGGAACCAGAGCCTCCAGCTTTTCACCACTCAAACCCTCAGCCTCTAGTTCAGCACGTACCTCAGCTTCACTCTTACCCCGCATGAGCGCTTCGGTCTGAGCAAAGAAATTGGACAACAGCATAGGGTGATGGCGTCCAACCGGATTCTTGGTTTCAACCGGTGCCATAAAGTCACATGGGATCAGCTTTGTACCCTGATGAATCAACTGATAAAAGGCGTGCTGTCCATTGGTACCCGGCTCACCCCATATAATCGGCCCTGTAGAGTAATCAACCGGCTTGCCATCGCGCGTTACGCATTTGCCATTACTCTCCATATCCCCCTGTTGAAAGTAGGCAGGGAAACGGTGCATATACTGATCATAGGGAAGCATAGCATGGGAATCAGCATCAAAGAAATTGTTATACCAAACACCCAGCATGGCCAGAATTACCGGAACATTTTCCTCCAGTGGCGCATTACGGAAATGTTCATCCATCTCATGTGCACCTTCAAGCAATTGCTCAAAGTTATCCATGCCGATAGAGAGTGCAATGGAAAGACCGACGGCGCTCCAAAGTGAATAACGACCACCGACCCAATCCCAGAATTCAAACATATTGGCCGTATCGATACCGAAGGCCGATACAGCTTTGCTATTGGTAGATACTGCAACAAAATGTTTGGCTACTGCCGTTTTGCTACCACCGCGCGTTAAAAACCAGTCGCGTGCCGTGCGTGCATTGGTAATGGTCTCTTGCGTAGTAAATGTCTTGGAGGCGATAACAAACAGCGTGGTTTCACGTGAGAGATGCCTGAGCGACTCAACCATATGGGTGCCATCGACATTGGAGACATAATGCATATGCAGCTTGTCACGACCAAATGGGGTTAATGCCTCAGTCACCATGACCGGTCCCAGATCAGAGCCCCCGATACCGATATTCACAATATCGGTGATACGCTTGCCTGTACTGCCACGCCAGTCTCCCGAACGCACGGCTTTGGTAAATTTACGCATCCGTTTAAGCACCCGATTCACATCCGGCATCACATCTTTTCCATCCACCATCACCGGGGTATTGGAACGATTGCGTAAAGCAGTATGTAATACGGCACGATCCTCCGTATTATTAATCCTCTGACCACTGAACATGCGCTCTGTCCAGCCGGTAACATCCCGCGCCCGCGCCAGATCCATCAGCATGGTCATGCTCTCTTTTGTGATAATATTCTTGGAGTAATCAACCAACACATCGTTGAAATGGATAGAAAATTCGTCAAAACGATCAGGATTATCGGCAAACATATCCCGCATATGCACCTTGTTCATATCCTCGGCATGCGCTGCAAGTTTCTTCCATTCGGTTGTTTGAGTCAGTTCAGACACGACCCCTCCTCCACCAGCACAAATAAATCACATGCTGTTCCATGCCCAAGCTAATACCAGTTCAATATAACTCAACCCGGACAAACAAAGGAACAAATGTTTTTTGAACCAACAAATACTGGTAGTCTTGGCTAATCATCCGGGGGAAGAACGATGACCAAGCAGAATATAGTCTTTATTGCGTCTGAAGCATCACCTTTAGCCAAAACCGGAGGTCTTGCAGATGTGACCGGTTCATTACCATTGGCACTAAAACATCTGGGCCATCATGTGACCGTCATCCTGCCCTTCTATCGATCTCACCTGAGCGCGAGTAAAATAAAGACCACTGCTTTGGACATCTCGGTCGAAATGTGGGCTGATGAAGTACAACGACATTGTCCTCTACATGAGGCACGCGTGAACGGCATCCGCTTCATCCTGATTGAACAGGATGATCTGTATGATCGCGAAGGCCTCTACGGGCCTGCCGGCGGTGCCTATGAAGATAACCTGCTGCGTTACCTGCTGTTTAACCGCGTAGCATTGGAAGCAGCAGCACTGCTGAAGAAAAAGGTCGACATCATCCACTGCCACGACTGGCAAACCGGTATGATACCCCTGCTGCTGCATACGCAGTATCAGCATCATCCAATGATTGCTGCAGCCAAGACCGTTTACACAATTCACAATCTTGCCTATCAAGGCATGTTTCCTGCTGACTGGATTCACCGCCTTGGCATTCCAAGCCATCACTTTCACCCCGGTGATTACGAATTTCATGGTCAGATCAACTGCATGAAAGCGGGTATAACCTCAGCAGATGCTGTCACTACGGTAAGTCCATCCTATGCCGAAGAGATCCTGACCCCTGAATATGGCTGTCATCTTGATGGCTTCCTGCAACTGCATACAGATAAAATATCAGGTATTGTGAATGGTCTGGATATTAATGATTGGGATCCTTCCAACGACAAGGCCATTGCCGCCACCTATCAGGCCGGGAAAACTGCAGGTAAAAAGAGATGCAAAGCAGCCCTTCAGAAAGAGTTTGGGCTGGAGGTTTCTGCAACGACTCCACTGCTGGTTATTATTTCACGCCTGGCCGAACAGAAGGGAATCGACCTGCTACTTGCCAATGCACAGCGCTGGATTGAGCGTGGTTATCAGCTGGCCGTACTGGGGTCTGGTGATCCTCATAGCGAACATGCCCTGCACCAAATTGCCGATGCCAATCCCGAACAGATATTTTTCTGGCGCGGTTTTAATGAGGATCTTGCTCGCCGTATTTATGCCGGTGGTGACATCTTTCTTATGCCATCTCGTTTTGAACCATGCGGTTTGGGTCAGCTGATGGCCATGCGCTATGGCACCGTTCCCGTTGTACGTGCAACCGGCGGTCTGATCGATACAGTCATTAATCATAAAGAGGTTAAAACCAGAGCTACCGGTGTTCACTTTACCGTTGCCACCCCCGAAGCATTTGATGAAGCCGTTGAATATACCATCGCGCTTTATCGTAACAGTACTGTCTGGTCACGCCTGCGTAGCAATGGATTAAAGCGTGACTCATCATGGGAAGCGTCTGCTGCCGAATATGGCGGGCTTTATCAGGAGCTACTTCAGCCATGAAACGGGTAATAGCAGCCGACATAGGCGGTACCAATATCCGACTGGCCCTGATCGAAGAGGATGGCACTATAGTTGATGAGAAGCGCAGCCGTGCTGAATTAAGCCGGCATCGTTTACGTTCTCAGTATAATGCCGAGCTCCATGTCATCAACACATTAGCAGACATCATCGCGCCATTTGCCGAATTACATGGCGTTAATCGTATTGGTATGGGGTTTCCCGGTTTTTTCCATAGTCAAAGCGGTCGACTGGCCAGCTCTCCCAATTTACCTCTGCTTCAGGATTTTGCTCTGACTGAACGCCTGGCTAAAGAACTTGGCATGTCAGTCGCAGTCGAAAATGATGCACTCTGTGCCGCTATCGGCGAACACCGATATGGAGCAGGCAAAGGACAAAACAACCTTCTGCATATTACACTCGGTACAGGTATCGGCAGTGGTCTGATCTTAAATGGCATGCCCTATTCCGGTGAACACGGTATGGCGATGGAGTTCGGGCATCTCTGCATTGAACACCACGATGGCCTGCTGTGCGGTTGCGGTAACCACGGTTGCGTTGAGGCTTATGCTTCAGCCACAGCTGTCATCCGCTCCTTTACAGAAAGAACCGGCGAGCAGCATGACGCGAAAGCGATTTTTGCATTGGCACAAGCAGGTAATGCATCAGCGCAGGCTGTATTGCAGGATGCCGGGAAATATCTGGGCATGGCTATTGCCGAAGCGGTCAAACTACTTGATGTCAGCACTATCACCCTCAGTGGTGGATTAAGTGGTGCATGGGAGATCCTTCACCCGGCCCTGATGTCTGAACTGGATGTAAATCTGATTCCTCCACTAAAAGGTAAGGAGATTGTGCTGCGTTCCACACTTGATGATAATGCAGGACTGCTCGGAGCAGCCACCATTGCCTTTGGCATCTGAACAGCTCCATTCATGCCCCCATTATCGTGAGTACATCCTATGACATTCCTGCCAAATCAATCTGTGTAGAACAGGAAGTCAAACGCAGCCGCTTCATTGCCGATATCGGACATGTTGAAAGCAAAGGCGATGCACTCGCCTTTATTGAACAGGTTAAACAACGTCAGCCGGAAGCACGCCATCACTGCTGGGCCTATATTGCAGGCCATCCCCAGACTTCAATCGCACGTGGATCTTCCGATGATGGTGAACCACAGGGAACCGCAGGTAAACCCATGCTGAATGTACTTCAGCACAAAGGCATAGGAGAAATCATTGTTGTCATCAGCCGCTATTTCGGTGGCATCAAACTCGGTGCAGGCGGTCTGGTGCGTGCCTATTCAAGCTCAGTTCAGCAGGCTGTTGAAGCCCTGCCCCTGACTCGCCGCATTGCCACGCGCACGGCTACACTACATCTCCCATTTGCACTGGAGAGCGCTGTTCGCCGTTTACTCGCCGGGTTGCATATCGAAATCAAACAGACTCTATATCAACATGATGTCGAAATGCATATCGAAGTGGAAGTCGGCAAGCATAGTAACCTGGAGACTGCTCTGGCTGATCTGAGCAGTGGTAGCGCAAGCATCGACTTCCCGGAAAACCAGACATAAAAGACCAACCACGAATTCACACGAATGAACACAAATAAATATCAACACTGAAATATATCGGGGCTCCGGATAGATAAAAAATGCGAAGGGGTTAGCTCCGCATCTCTTCATACTTTCCTTTTCCAGTCGAGCTAAATCAACATGCTTTTGCTCCACTAGCGGCAGCAATAGTGCCAACATCGACTTCCCGGTAAATCAGATATAAAAAAAACGACCATCAGGTAAAGAGTATGCCCCAGGGCTCTGGATAGAAAAAAAACGCGGAGCTGCTAGCCCCGCGTTTTTTTCAAAACCTATACTCAGTAACAGTTAAATCAGCGCACTCCTGATTCACTATCTGCAGCAATAGGTTCCAGCTTCCAGATATCACGATTGTAGTCCTGCATGGTGCGATCAGTAGAAAATTTACCACTGAATGCAGTATTGAGTACGCTCATCTTCTGCCAGCGATCCTGATCCTGGAATGCAGTCGCAGCATCCTGCTGTGCATCGATATAGGAACGGAAATCAGCAGCTACCAACCATGGGTCATTATCACTGCGAATAGCATGAATAATGGACTGGAACAGTCCCTGTTCAAACTGGCTGAAATGGCCACATTCCAGCAGATCCATCACACGGCGGAAATCTTCATCAGCGGCAATAATGCCATTCGGATCATATGAACCGCGAATGGATTCAACCTCATCAGCCGTCAAACCGAAGAGGAAGAAGTTCTCTTCACCCACTTCCTCACGGATTTCAATGTTGGCACCATCAAGTGTTCCGATGGTCATCGCACCATTCATCATAAATTTCATATTGCCGGTACCGGAAGCCTCCTTACCGGCGGTAGAGATCTGTTCAGAAAGATCTGCAGCAGGTGCAATCACTTCCATCGCAGAAACACGATAGTTAGGGAAGAACACCAGTTTTAGTTTGTCACCCACATCAGGGTCATTATTCACTACTTCAGCGATATTATTGGTCAGCTTGATAATCTGCTTGGCCATGTAATAACCCGGTGCAGCCTTACCACCAAGCAGTACGCAACGCGGTGTCCAGTTCTCAGTGTCGCCGCGTTTGATGCGGTCATAGAGATGAATCACATGTAGAAGGTTTAACAACTGACGTTTGTATTCATGAATACGCTTCACCTGAATATCGAACATCGCATCCGGATTGAATGTAACACCGCACTCTTCTTCAACCACGGCAGCCAGGCGCATTTTATTCTGACGCTTACAAGCCACCCACTTTTCACGGAAAGCGGCATCATCTGCATATGGTGCAAGATTACGCAACTGATTCAGGTCGGTCACCCAGCCTTCACCGATCGTATCAGTGATCAGTCGGGACATAGGTTTGTTACACCAGGCCATCCAGCGACGCTGTGTCACACCGTTGGTTTTATTGTTGAACTTCTCCGGCCACATGGCATAGAAATCAGCAAACAGCCCTTCCACCAACAGATCGGAGTGCAGCTGTGCCACACCATTGACAGAGAAGCAGCCAACCAGAGCCAAATAGGCCATGCGTACCTGCTGTACAGGACCCTCTTCAATAATCGACATACGACGCTGACGTTCAATATCTCCAGGCCAGTGCTTGGCAACTTCGGAGAGGAAGCGTGCATTGATCTCTTGAATAATATCCAGAATGCGCGGCAGAAGACGACCGAACAGGTAGACAGGCCAGCGTTCCAGAGCTTCCGGAAGCAGCGTATGGTTGGTGTAAGCCATCGTTTTTGAGGTGATTTTCCAAGCTTCATCCCAACCCAGACGATACTCATCCATCAGAATACGCATCATCTCTGCAACAGAAACCGTAGGATGCGTATCATTAAGCTGGAAACAGTTCTTGGCAGCAAACTGGCTGAAATCTTCACCGTGCATTGCCACCCATTGACGCAACACGTCCTGAATACTGGCTGAAGCCAGGAAATACTGCTGTCGCAAACGCAGTTCCTTGCCATTCTCACTTGAATCATTCGGGTAGAGCACCATAGAGATATGCTCTGCCTCGTTCTTCTGCGCCACAGATTCCGGATAACTGCCTGCATTGAACTCGCCCAGATCGAATTCATCTGTAGCGGCTGATTTCCACAAACGCAGGGTATTTACCGTACCGTTTTTGTAGCCGGGTACTGGAGTATCAAAAGGAATCGCAACGACATCGTGCGAATCCACCCAACGACAGCGCTGCATACCACTGTCATCGTGATAATGTTCAGTACGGCCACCGAAATGGATGCGCTGTGCAAATTCCGGACGTTCAATTTCCCAGACATTACCGTTTACCAGCCAGTGATCGGGCTCTTCCACCTGATGACCATTGACGATCTTCTGACGGAACATGCCATATTCATAGCGGATGCCATAACCTACAACCGGCAGTTGCAGGGTTGCACAACTATCGATAAAGCAGGCAGCCAAACGACCCAGGCCACCATTACCGAGGCCTGCATCATTTTCCTGTTCAATTTTTTCTTCCAACTCAAGCCCTAACATATGCAGTGCTTTTTCAGCCTGCTGATCCAGACCAAGGTTAAGGATGGCATTGCCAAGTGCTCTGCCCATCAGGAATTCCAGAGAGAGATAATAGGCACGTTTGCCATCTTTCAGCTCATAAGCATCCTTGGTGTTCTTCCAGTTTTCCATCAGGTGATCGCGAATAGAATAAGCCAATGCACGATAACGATAGTGGTGATCTTCACTGGTCGTATGCTGACCCAGCGTGCGTAGAAAATGGCGCTGGATACCGTTCACCAGACCATCGGCAGTCTTATCCAGTGCTGGAGCATCCGTAATACGGCGATGAAGTTTGTCTGTTTTTTTCATGATGAAATCCCGAGGAAATATTTTAATAGGGAGATACTACAACCAAGACCCACCGATTTCACGGTTTCAAAGTATCATCAGTATTTTCATTATTCCGAAATAGTGAAAGCCGGGCATAATTAGCCTATAATGAATACCACAGAAACAGCTAAACAGAAGGAGTTCATATGCTATTTCGACAGCTTTTCGACCAGGCCACCTGGACCTACACCTACCTGCTTGCTGATGAAGCATCAGGTGAGGCAGTGATTATTGATGCTGTGGACACACAGCTGGAGCGGGACATCAAACTGATCAATGAACTGGGCCTGACACTGGTTTACGCCTTCGACACCCATGTACATGCCGACCATATCACCTCAATTGGTGATCTTCGTGAGCATTTCGGTTGCACAACCGGCATCTCCCGCCATGGGCAGGTAGCGTGCGCTGACCTTCAACTCTCTGAAGATGATAACTTCAGCTTCGGTCAGCATCATATCAGCGTAATGGAAACACCGGGACATACCGATGGTTGCCTGAGTTTTGTATCTGATAATCGCGTTTTCTGCGGCGATGCCCTGTTAATCCGCGGTTGTGGACGTACAGATTTTCAACAAGGTGATGCAGGGACACTATTCGATTCCATCACGAAAAAACTGTTTACCCTGCCCGATGATACCCTGCTCTATCCCGGCCATGATTATAAAGGCATGACCTGCTCGACCATCATGGAAGAGAAACTGTGGAATCCTCGTCTGAAACTTGGAAGAGATGATTTTATTATGTTCATGAAGAACCTTGATCTGGCAAATCCGAAACGTATCCATGAGGCTGTGCCTGCTAATCTGGCCTGCGGGAAATCTAAAACCCCATGAGTTTATGGATACTTCCTACGGCTCTGCTTATTGGGCTGGTGCTAGGTCTTTTCGGAGCCGGTGGAGGCATGTTAACTGTGCCTGCCCTGATGATCATTGGAGAGCTCAGCGTTAAAGAAGCCGTACCGATGAGCCTGTGGATAGTCAGTCTGGTTTCACTGACGGCGGCGATTCATCAGAAAGTATGGCAACAACTGCAATACCGCCTGCTCATTATACTCGGCATCACCGGCATTGCAGGAGGCATGCTTGGCGCACGTATAGGTGCAGCCATTCCAGAACAGATACAACTGGCACTGCTCGCCATCCTGATACTCAACGTAGCTATTTGGACAGGTTTTGTTCGCCTGGAAAACAAAGTCAGTGTATTTCGTTATATCCCTGCCCTGCTGGCAGGCTTTGTCATCGGCCTGTTAACCGGCATACTCGGTGTGGGTGGCGGCTTTCTGCTTGTGCCTGCCCTGGTCTTCCTGGGCATCGGTCATTTCCCGACAGCAGTCGGTCATTCGTTGATCATTATCGTTGCCAATGCCGCAGGTGCCATGATCAGCTATGCAACCATGCCTTCCGTACAGATAAATTTCGGATTCACTGCCATCATTGCAGCCATTGCCGCTGTTGGCAGCATCATTGGTGGCATCCTGCTCAAACGTCTGCCAGCGACACAGCTGCAAAAGGGGTTTGCTTTTCTACTTATTCTGCTTGGCTGCTTCGTAGGCTGGCAAAGCCTGACTGTCGGATAATCCACATAGCGACCAGGCAAGGGCCTATGACTTCATAGTTTGGATTCTCTTTAAACGGCTGCTTGCGGCCAAAGACAGTCATTTCCCATAAACAGCACTTTGGTATGCTTCAAGAAGTTCCGGGCTATCAATGGAGCCGTGATGATGAACTTGTCTCCATCCAATGGCTGGGCCAAACCACTTCACAATTCGACTAGTTCTGATTGAAAGGGGAAGGGTGATATTGTTGAGAGTAAATTCGCCTGTTTCACGTCCAGCGAAAGCAACCATTCCATCACTTTGAAATTCAACGACGTCACTAAACTCAACCCATACCGAAGCCGGGCCATTGAAGATTTGATTGTATAACCCATCGATCGGTTCATATCCACGCAAGATTCCACCAAGCGGGTTATTCAACTGAACAAGCTTATGTTTTGCCCATACCTGACTCAACACCTCTACATTTCGGTGATTAAATGCATAATAAAAAGACTCTACTAACATCCTTGCGCCTATAGTTTTTGGGTCATAAATTAGTTCCATCCTATTCTCAGAACAATCACCATAAAGCGCAGTTGAGTTATTAATCATACGGGTTTCTCCTCTTATCTTTGTGTAATAATTATATTGATATAATGGTGCTGCAAAGTAGCCCTAACAATGGCCTAAGGAACTGAGTACTATGCAGAAACAACTGACATGCCTGCATCATAAGTGCTGATACAGGCATGAGTTATTTCATGGTTATTCTCATGAGCTCCTGTTATTAAACTTGGTTGGCATTGGCTCTATCCGTTTCACATAGCAACTTCCAAATAGAGATAACATGAAACCAGAGCCACAATGGTGCAGGAAGAAATACGGCATACATCATTGGATGGTGTGGACCGATTTGTGGCAACAGAACCAGAGCAAGGGTACTTGCAACAACGAGGATATCGGTCAACCCAAACAGATTGGCAAACCAGACCCGACGCCTTTCCTGAACACCCGTAGCTACAGAAAAAGCTGCGATCAGGCCAAAGAAGCCTGCACCAATATGGGTGAAGCCATCCAGGGTACCGAAGGCCTGTGGCAAATCACCAGTACTGGCCCACATTAAAAATACCGCACCAAAAAATACGCGTATGCCTTGCATCAGCATGAGCTGGCGCTGATCCATACCGACAACTAATTTTCTGATGGCAGGAATAATGAAAAGCAGAGCTCCTACAGCACCAACACCGGCAAATATCACCATTAAGAAAGCGATACCACTGATATCGTTATCAAACAGAACCTGATTACTTAGACCAAGATGAAGCACCAACAACCAAGCTGCCAGCACCCCTAGAACAATGAACTTTTTTGAACCCAGTGGCTTACTATACGATAGAATCCAGAAACTGTAGATGATCATCATAGTGTCCAGTCCAATCATTGCCCAAACGGGCGAGATACTTATTAACATTGAAAAACTCCTTATATAGCGATTTAATGCGAGCTATCATGCTCTCACAAGGAAGTTGTAACCATGCTTAAAATGACTAAATGCTTTGCAGAAACTACTGATCAACGTGTAATATCTAATATTATTGATGATACAATGCAGCACCTTAGAGTGAGTGGTTCAGTACTATTACGAGAAACATATAAATCTCCTTGGGCAATTAATATCCCTAATGCATCAACCATGTCCAAGTTACTCAACATAAATTCAGATGAGCAGGTTGTGGCGTTTCATTTGGTGGAGTTTGGTCACTGTCTAATCAGTTCTGAACAAGGTGATAATATATTACTTAAGGCTGGAGAGATATTGATCTGCTTTGGTGGTCGTGCCCACCGATTATCTCAAGGCACTGCTGTTGCCGGGGAGGATATTTCGACGCTGTTACAAGGCGGCCCTAATATTCAAAAACCCCATCAAGCAACCGATGTAGAAAGTGCTGCGCTGCTTTGTGGAATGTTTTTGTTGCAGCACACCGCCTTCAATCCGCTTTTCAATGCATTACCACCACTGGTGCACATTACTTTATCGAAACAAGGTGAGCTACATAACCTATCAGGTGTAGCTCGTATAATGGCCGATGAGATTGATCGTAATGCCATGGGTAGCGGCTACATTGTTAAGCGCCTTCTAGAGGTGTTATGTGCTGAGGTTGTTCGTGCCCATATAGAATCAGCATCACATCAGAAGGGTAACTGGCTACAAGCAATAAAAGATCCTGTGGTTAGTCGAGCGATTGCCGCAATTCATGCAGCCCCAGGTGATAACTGGTCAGTGCTTCGGTTGGCAAACGCAGTAGCAATGTCTCCTTCTCGTTTTGCTGCGCGATTTTCCGAGTCAGTAGGCGATAGTCCGATGTCCTATTTAGCAAAGTGGCGAATGAATCTGGCTTCTCAAAAATTAAAAGAGAGCAACCAAAGTATTGACTTGATTGCATATAATGTTGGTTATGAAAGTCCTGCCGCTTTTAGTCGAGCATTTAAGAAACACCTTGGCTTTTCTCCAGCTAGCTGGAGAATACAAAAAGCTTCATGAGCACGCAAATCTGACGCCCTTTTCATACGTTCCATTCTACTATTTTGCACCTAATGGCTGCTAGCCGCCAAAAGCAGACGTTCGTGATGCAGCAAAATTAATTATTTCTCTAGTTTGAATGGAGTAACAAAGAGGCAACGTTTATTCGTTGCTTGCGGTTTTTCTTTAACTGAACTGGAAAGGGTGTCTCATCAAAAACAAATCACGAGCTGATGATCACATCGCATACACCGAGTATGCAATACAAATCATTGCGTAAATCGAATCACTTTTTTATTCATTTGAGCATACAGCATCTGACTCATGACTTCGGGCGAACAAGGCTTAGTGATCACCGGAATACCTGTCTTCATAGAATCAGAACCAGTTTCCGCCAACACTTCTCCCATATCATCAGCCACAGAAAACATAACATTCATATCCGGCTTTATATCCAGGATTTCTTTAGCCGCTTCAATACCAGACAGCTTTGGCATAAGCGGGTCTAATATAACTACCCTGACTCTTTCAGCAGAATCCTGAAACAACTCTACCGCCTCTCTACCATTTTTAGCAGCCAGCACAGTATAGCCAAATAGTTCTATGCTATCCTTCTGAGCTGCTAATAAATCGCTGTTATCATCTGCAATTAAGATCAGCTCCCCACGCCCTTCATACGCCCCGTTTGATCTACAAATTCTATCAGGCTCATTACCTTGTGTTCCATAATCGACAGGCAGGCACATACTAAGCCGGGTGCCAACACCAACCCTGCTATCAACAAGTAAACATCCACCTATCTGCTTAACTGCTCCATAGGCCATTGAAAGTCCAAGCCCGGTCCCCTCATCTGCTTCCTTGGTGGTAAAAAACGGTTCAAAAATTTGACTCATAACATCTTCCGGCATGCCACAGCCATTATCAAGTACAGACAAACATACATACTGTTCATCTGTCATTTCATAATTTTTACGCATGATAGACTTGTTATTATTGATAATTTTCACTTCCAAAGTGATCTCTGGAGCCTCAACACCTGTAAGCGCATGACGCGCATTATTGATCATATTAATCAATATCTGATGAACCTGCGTCTCGTTCCAATGCGCATACACTTCTTGATCATAAGAGACATATGTTAAATTGATATTTGAAGGAATCATCGAAGAGGCGATTTGACAAGCATTCTGAACACTCTGATTCAATTCTATTGAGTCCATTAATATCGAATCGTTACGAGCGTAACTTAACAGCTGCCTGATATGGCTGGCTGACTTATCGCATATCTCTTGTATAGCTGAACTACGTTTTAACACGTTCTCCTGATCAACCGGTGATTTCTTTAATAGATGAATATTTCCTGTAATAGCTGTGAGTGAATTATTAAAATCGTGGGCAATACCACCGGCTAGTGTCCCGATAGCCTCAAGTTTTTGCACTTGCACAACATGCTCTTCAAGGGCCTTGAGGTCACTGATATCCCGTTGGTTGGCTATGTAATGTGTTAACTCCCCTTCAGAGTTAAGAATAGGCGCGATGGTCATGATTGCCGGATACAATGAACCATCTTTTTTCCGATTTGTTAATTCACCCCGCCACACTTTTCCATTTGAAATGGTATCCCACAGGTGTTGGTAAAATGGCCTGTTTTGCTTCCCACTACTTAACATCGATGGATTATTGCCAAGCGTTTCTTCTGCTGAGTAACCAGTCATCAGAGTGAATGCATCGTTCACAAACTCAATGACACCATCAGTAGAGGCAATGATTGCGGCCTCTCCCGAATGTTCTAATGCCTGTGAAAGCATCATCGACTGCTGCAACATATAGCTGTTTTTTTGTTCACTACGCTTTAATAAAAAAACCAGGAAGCTGACAATCACAACGCCAAACAAGAGCAGCAGCCCGAATATATTCCCCTGTCTCTCAGACAGCTGATCAACGTGATGATGAACTATTTCATCAACTGATCTCGACAGTGCTGCCACGTCTGAAAAATACTCATCACTGACAATATCCGCATCCAGCTCCTGAATCACTGAGTGATAGTGGCTGTCCAGATATATAGATAACTTCTTTATGCTCAGTTGCAATTCCTGCAGAGCTGATCGTAATGCGGAATATTCAGGAAGCGTTGCAGAGATCTCCCCCATCCGGACCTTACCTTCATATAAAAACATTATGTGATCGTTTATCTTTTCAACCAGTGCCATAACATGCTCTTTACTGGCAGAACTATCATGAAGTTCTTGTCCTTCATGAATCAACTCGTGAGCCTCGGAGATATCCAGTCTTATTTGCATGACAGAATCAACCAGAGGAGCCTGCTGCCTTAAAAGC